>Ga0256840_1000872_pt1 | contig 29872 bp, 30 predicted proteins | sample 355202metaG_FD_185969 | JGI IMG/M metagenome (GOLD analysis project Ga0256840, IMG submission 185969) | Hydrothermal vent microbial communities from Mid Atlantic Ridge, Atlantic Ocean - 355-202 | ecosystem: Environmental > Aquatic > Marine > Hydrothermal vents | place: Atlantic Ocean: Mid... | reverse complement strand
ATCTCTTAAAAGTTTCAGGGCATGTCTAATCGTGTGTCTATTAGCACTATATTTTTTTGAAAGAGTGTTTTCTGAAGGAAGTCTATTTGAATTAAGATATTTTTTTTCTACTATATCTTGTAAAATGTCATTATAAATTTTTTTATATATTGGAGAGTATATATCTGACAAAATCTTCCCTTTACAAATTTATTGTAATGGAAGTATAAAGCAGTCAAATTACATTGAGGTTACAAACATACTATACAAGTAAGTTCATATGTATAGTAGGGGCTAGGGAGAATATAAAATTCTCCCTAATTATTTTAGTCCTCTAACTCATCAGAGAAGTCTGCAGCTGCCAATCTTTTTAGCTGTCTGTATCTTCTTTGAGCATCTTTTTTGTTTTGATCAAAAAGTGCTTGAGCATGTTCTGGATTTGATTTTTTAAGTGAAGCATATCTTACTTCGTTCATCAAGAAATCCTCATAAAGATCCCAATTTGGCTCTTTTCCAGTAATCTTGATTGGGTTTTTACCCTCTTTTTCAAGTCTAGGATCATATGTATATATTGGCCAATAACCGCACTTAGTTGCAAGCTCGCCTTGATTACCTGATTGTCCCATACCACCCTTAATACCATGTGCTATACAAGGAGAATAAGCTATCAATAATGAAGGTCCATCATATGCTTCTGCAGCTTCAATCGCTTTTAGTGTTTGTGCTTGAGAAGCATTTGAGTTAATCTGTGCAACATAGATGTTACCATATGTCATAGAGATATAACCTAAGTCTTTTTTCTGTACTGATTTTCCAGAAGCTGTAAATTCTGCAATTGAACCTGTACGAGATGCTTTTGAACTTTGTCCGCCAGTGTTTGAGTAAACTTCTGTATCAAGTACTAGCATATTAACATCTTCTCCACTTGCAAGAACATGGTCAAGTCCGCCATATCCAATATCATAAGCCCAACCATCTCCACCGATAATCCATTGAGATTTTTTAACTATGTACTTTTTGAGAGAAAGTAGATCTTTAACTCCTGGTACATCTTTATTGTTTTCAAGTTGAGGAACAAGCATATCTCTAATCTCTTGAGTTTTCTTACCATCTTTTCTATGAGTCATCCAGTCTTTATATAGAGCTTTTAGTGCGTTTGGTGAAGCTTCCATATTTTCTAACATAATATTCTCAATACGATGTCTCATAGTCTCATTTGCTACACTCATACCCAAACCAAATTCTGCATTGTCTTCAAATAGTGAGTTAGCCCATGCTGGACCTTCGCCATTGTCATCTTTTCTGTATGGTGTTGTTGGTGCAGATGCACCATAGATTGAAGAACAACCTGTTGCATTTGCAATCATCATTCTACTTCCAAATAACTGTGTAGCTAGAGTGATATATGGAGTCTCACCACAACCTGGACATGCTGCATGAAATTCAAAAAGAGGCTTAGCAAATTGAGAACCTTTTACGGTACTCTTTGACATAAAGTCATCTTTGTAAGTTACTTCATTAAATAGATAATCTGCATTTACTTGCTCTCCTGCATCAACTTCTTGTGCTAAAGGAACCATAACTAATGACTTCTCTTTAGTAGGACAAATTTCAGCACATAAATCACAACCAGTACAATCTAGTACAGAAGTTTGAATTTTATATTTAAATCCTTTACCTTTTACCTCTTTACCTTTAGCATCAAGAACATGATTTTTAACACCTTCTGGTGCTTTTTCCATCTCATCTTCGCTGATCAAGAAAGGTCTAATTACAGCATGAGGACATACAAATGAACACTGATTGCACTGTATACAGTTCTCTTCTATCCACTTTGGAACCATAACACCAATACCGCGTTTTTCATACTGGCTTGTTCCATTTTCAAGACTTCCATCTTCATAGCCATTAAAAACTGAGACAGGAAGACTATCGCCTTTTGCAGCATTTACTGGTTTTGCAATTTTTTCTACATACTCAGTTCCTACATATTTCTCTTCTTTTCCACTATCTTTTGCATCAAAATTTGACCATGCAGAATCTACTGGAACTTCTTCAATTCCGCCCTCGCCAGCATCTATTGCAAGATAGTTCATCTCAACAATTTTTTCACCTTTTTTGATGTATGATTTATAAGCAAACTCTTTCATAAACTTTTTAGCATCTTCAAAGTCAATAATATCTGCTAGCTTAAAGAATGCTGCTTGCATAATAGTATTGGTTCTACCACCTAGACCGATATCACGAGCTAGTTTTGTTGCATTGATTATGTAAAATTTTGCTTTTTTGTCTGCAAGTGTCTTTTTAATGTGGTTTGGCATCTTTGAGATTGTCTCTTCTACACTCCAAATAGAGTTAAGCAAGAAAGTACCGCCATCTTTAAGTCCACCAATCATATCATAAAGTTCAACATAGCCTGCAACTGTACAAGCAACAAAGTCTGGCTTTGATACTAGATAAGTAGAGCGAATCGGGTCTGGTCCAAATCTAAGGTGACTTCTCGTATAACCACCAGATTTTTTTGAATCATATGCAAAATAGGCCTGAGCATAAAGATCTGTTTTATCACCAATAATCTTTACTGAGTTTTTATTTGCTCCAACAGTACCATCAGCTCCTAGTCCATAAAAAAGACACTCTTTAATGCCCTTTCCACCTAAGCTGAGATTTTCTCCAACTTCAAGTGAAGTATGTGTAACATCATCTATAATACCTACTGTAAAACTATTTTTAGGTTCATCATTTTTTAGATTATCAAATACAGCAACTATCTGAGCTGGATTAACATCTTTTGATGAAAGTCCGTAACGACCTCCAACTATAATTGGAGCATCTTTTCTTCCATAAAAAGAACTTCTTATATCAAGATAAAGTGGCTCACCAATACTACCTGATTCTTTTGTTCTATCCAAAACTGAAATCTTCTTAACACTATCTGGAAGTACATCAAAAAGGTACTGTGGACTAAATGGACGATAAAGATGAACAGTAACAACACCAACTTTTTCACCCTTGCTTCTTAACATGTCAACTGTCTCTTTTGCGGCTTCTATGACCGAACCCATAGCTATGATAACTCTTTCAGCTTCAGGGTCTCCATAGTAAGTAAATGGCTTATACTCGCGACCTGTAACTTTTGAAATCTCTTTCATATAATCAGCTACTAAATCGGGAATCTTATCATAAAACTTGTTTTGTGCTTCTCTTCCTTGAAAATATATATCATCATTTTGCGCACCACCACGAGTCTTTGGTGACTCAGGATTTAGAGCTTCATCTCTAAATTTTTGAACTGCATCATAGTCTATAAGCCTATCAAAAACATCATAATCCATAACTTCAATCTTTTGAATCTCATGAGAAGTTCTAAAACCATCAAAGAAATGCAAAAATGGAACTCTACCTTTTATAGCTGCAAGGTGAGCAACACCTGCAAGATCCATAACCTCTTGTACTGAAGAAGTAGCCAACATTGCATACCCAGTTTGACGAGCAGCATAAATATCTTGATGATCTCCAAAAATAGATAAAGCATGTGTTGCTAAAGTTCTTGCGCTTACATGAATTACACTTGGGAGTAACTGTCCTGCCATCTTGTACATATTAGGGATTTTAAGTAAAAGTCCTTGTGATGCTGTATAAGTTGTAGTCAATGCTCCAGCTTGTAGTGATCCATGAACAGTTCCTGCTGCTCCACCTTCACTTTGCATTTCAACAACTTTTACAGGCATTCCAAAAAGATTCTTCTTCCCTTGCGTAGCCCATGCATCAGTATGATCTGCCATCGGTGAACTTGGTGTAATAGGATAAATTCCTGCAACTTCTGTGAATGCATATGAAGCATAAGCAGCAGCTTCGTTGCCATCCATAGTTTTCATGACTTTTGCCATATTAATTCTCCCTTTATATTTTTATTAAATTTCTTGCATAACCCTTTACATGCAACTAAATGAGTTATGCAAGAAATCTATTTAAGGTCTATTGTACTTTTGATTATCTTAATAACTTATAAATGGATATAAATCAAAATTGCATTAACCAAACTTTAAACAAATTTGAAACATAAAATGCTCTGACCATGAAATCGTATATTAAATATATGATAAAAATATAACAGCTATTTTAAACTCTCTATCAGTTTCACTGCCAAATATGTACTAGAGAGTACATAATTTGTATATTTTTGTAACTCTATTTTCTCTCCATATCCACAAGTTACTCCAACTGAATTTATCTCAGCATTTTTTGCAGATTTCAAATCCAAGATAGTGTCACCTACCATCCATGTAGAATTTTTTTGAGAATTTAGACTTTTCATCGCTTTAACAATAGGCTCACTGTGTGGTTTTGGATTTTCAACATTTTCTCTACCTATAAGCACATCAAAATACTTCATAATTCCCATATGATTTAGTAACTCTTGTGAATATTTTCCTGTTTTTGTTGTAACTATACCAAGTGTTGCAAACTGTGAAGCTAACTCTATTGCATCTTTAGCTTTTGGAAGAAGATATGTTTTTTCCTTTGATATTATGCGATAGTGTTTTTTATAAGCATCAACATAGCTCCACACATTCCCTTTGCATCCAAGTTTAGTGAACATTATATCCAAAGGATATCCAATAAGAGATTTTATAGTATCGCTGCTAGGCACACTCTCACCATGAGCTCTGTATGCTACTTCAAATCCTTCTAAAATTGCATCAGTAGAGTCTATAAGTGTTCCATCTAAATCAAAAAGTATTGTCATGTACGGCCTTTATAAATAAAGACCGTATTATATCAAAGAAGTATTAATTATTGGTATGTATATCCATTTGTGGGTAAGGAATAGATATTTTTTTCTCATCAAAAGTAAGTTTGACTTTTTCTATAGAATCAAAATATACTCCCCAGTAATCTCCACTTTTTACCCAGACTCTTACAGTAAAATTAACACTACTATCAGCTAACTCTCCAACTGCTACAAATGGCTTTGGATCTTTTAACACTCTCTCATCAGCATTAAAAATCTCCTCAAGAGTACTTTTTGCTAGCTTTAAATCATCGTCATATCCTATTCCAAAAACAAAGTCTACTCTTCTAGTCTCTTTTTTAGAAAAGTTTGTAATATTACCACCAACAATACCACCATTTGGTATAATTATCTGCTTGTTATCAGGTGTAGTAAGAAGTGTACTAAAAACTGTTATCTCTTCAACACAACCTGTCTCACCTGCAGCTGATATAACATCTCCAACTTTAAATGGCTTAAAAAATATAAGTAAAACTCCTGCACCTATATTTGAAAATGTATCTTTAAATGCAAGACCTATAGCTAATCCTGCCGCTCCAAATATAGCTATAAATGATGTTGTATCTACACCTAAATTGTTAAGTGCTGCTAAAATGACCATAACAAATAGTAGACCATTTATAACTTTAACTAAAAATTTAGATAGAGTTTCATCCACATTTGATTTTTTCATTATCTTTGCAGATAGTGAGCATACTATTTTTATAGCCCACTTTCCGATATAAAAAATTGCTAGAGAGCCTAACACCTTTAAACCATATATACTTATGTATGTCATAGCCATACTTATCATGTTATCATTTTCCATCTATTTATTCCTCTATAAATTATCTATTAAAAACCGCTTCTACTCTTCTGTTACCTGCTCTACCCTCTTTTGTATCATTAGAAAAAATTGGTTTGGTTTCACCATACCCTCGAGTTGATATTCTATATCTATGTACACCTAATTTTACAAGTGCCTTAGCTACTGCTTCAGCTCTTTTCTCTGAAAGTTTTTGATTGTACTTCATTGAGCCACGAGAGTCAGTATGTCCTGCTAGTACTACAGTGTAGTCGCTATTCTTTTTCATAAAATCTGCAGTTTCTTTTAGTATTGCACTGTATTTACTTGCTATATCATACTTATCATATGCAAAATTAAGACGAAGTGTAATTACCTTCATACAGCCATTCTTCTCTACAACCCTTCCTGCTGGAGTATTTAAACATAAATCATTTTCATTTATGACACCATCATTGTCATCATCTTTTGGAACAACAACTACTGGCTTTGGTTTTTCTTTTTTAACTACAGGTTTTTTTGGAGCTGGTTCTATTTTTTTAGCAATCTTTTTCTCAACTACTGGCTCTGACTTTATTGGCATAACTTTTTTCTGTGTTTTTCCAAATGGAATTACAAATCCTACATTATAAAATAGATTATTATCTCCACCAAAAGTAATGCCATGTCTAACCTCTGCTTTTAGTGCAAATTTGTCTGTTATCCACTGCTTTACTCCTAATCCATATTGAGCAAATCCATCATCATCATTTCCTAGTTTAGGATTTGTATAATCCTCATATCCAAGCCCTATTAGTCCATATATTGCAGTCTTTTTCGATATATCATACTCTTTAACTAAGTCAATAAAAAATCTATTGATATTTGTATCTTCAGTTAAATTGTCATAATCAACACTGCTTGCTCGCTCAAATCCACCTTCAAGCATATCAAAGTATGGTAAACTATCAAGATATACTCCATATCTTAATCCCAAATTTAGCTGATTTGCCAAATCTAAATTTCCCTCAGGCTTAACTCCTCCAACTGTTGCACTTAACTCACTCTTATGATTACCTTGAATAGCAAATACGAAACTACTCAACACAAGTAGTGACAATATTACTCTTTTCATAAACTTACATCTCCTTTTTAATAAAACTTATATCAACTCTACGATTCAATGCGCGCGCCTCTTCACTTTTATTTTCAGCAATTGGCATTGTCTCACCATAACCCTTGACTATAATTCTTTTTTTATTAACTCCTTTAAATTTTAATTTATCTGCAACTTTTTTAGCTCTTAACACTGAGAGTACATAATTGTACTCATCTGTTCCTATAGAGTCTGTATGTCCCTCAACTAAAACATTTAACATTTTATGTTTATTTAAAAAAGATACGGCTTCGTCTATTTCATCTTTATATTCATCTTTTAAATCATATTTATCAAAATCAAACTTTACATTGAGTCTTATCATTTTTATATTACCGTCTTTATCTAGAACTTTTCCAGACTTATCAAAAGTAACATCATCTTTTACATGTTTGATTATAAATCCCTTTGGTCTCTCACTATCAGGAATATAAAAAGCTTTAGATATGCCAGAATTTGTTGCACCATCTACTTTTTTATATATACTTTGACCAAAGGAAAAGCTTGCCAAGATAACCATTAAAACAATAATATTTTTCATAATTTACCCTTAAAATTCTAGAATTTTACTATATGATAACATAATTTAAGATTAAGGTCTCTTAATCCAATCAATTGCATTATGCATAATACCTATGATAGAGGGACTAACAGGCTCAATATTTTTATTTACAACAGTAATTGAGTTTGGAATAACTAAAAAAAGATATGGATTATCCCTAACTATAAGAGTAAAAATTTTCTTATAAATTTTATCAAACTCTTTTTTATTTACTATTTTTTCAGCTTTTTTTATAAGCTTATCTACTTCTTCATTTTTATATCCTACAAAATTAAACCCACCTTTTTTACTTGACTCGCTATGCCAAATACTATAAGCATCGGGTTTAAGTCCCAAACTCCAACCCATCAAAACAGCTTCAAAGTTTCTTGGTAGTACTACAGTATTTAAAAATGCCTGCCACTCCATGACTCTTAGGTGCATAATTATTCCTGCCTTTTTAAGCTGATACTGTATAATCTCTGCGGCATAACTACCAGATGAGCCGGCACTTGTTGTAAGAGTAAATTCAAAGGGGTTTGTCTCATCATAACCAAGCTCCTTCATAATCCTTTTCGATTTTTCTATATTCTGTTTTGGGGCTTTAATCTTGTCATTATATGCACCAGTTCCTGGCATAAAAGGACCATTGCAAACCTGTCCATGTCCAAAATACAAAATATCAACTATCTCATCTCTATCTATTGCTAAGCTAATTGCTTCTCTTACTCTTTTATCTCTGAATTTATCTAGCTTAAGATTCATTCCTACATAGCTATAGGAGTGTGCGATATCTTCATATATATTGAATTTTTTTCTAAATTTATCATCTATTTGACGCTCTATTTGAAGTGGTGTTAGATTGCCAACATCAAGTTTTCCTGATTTTAACATCAAAAACTCTGATGATCTGTCTGGTAAAAAATGAAATATTATTCTATCTATCTTTGGCTTGTGTATATAGTAACTAGGGTTGGATTTAAGAGTTATATCAGATGAAACAGAAAAACTAGCAAGTGTATAGGGTCCTGTTCCGATGGGAGAGCGGTTGAATGATGATGTCATCAAATCTTTTTCATCTTTTAAAATATGCTCTGGTAAAATCTCCATCATCCAAGTTTCAAGTGCCTTAAAATAAGGATATTTATATTTTACTACAACCGTATAGTCATCTACAATCTCTACTGATTTTATATGCCTAAAGCTTGATGAGTATGGAGTATATATTTTTGGAGATATTATTGTATTGTAAGTAAAAAGTACATCTTTTGCACTAAATGGAACTCCATCACTCCAAAGAACATTTTTTCTTAACTTAAACTCTAGTGTAACATCATCTATAAATCTATAACTTTCTGCTAAATCTAACTTAATATTTGCATCTTTATCATATGTTATAAGTCCATTAAATATCCATGTTGTAATTTGAGAACTAACAGAATCAGTCGATAGTATTGGGTTTATTCTTGCAGGGCTTGCAGAGATTGACATATGTAGTGTCGAAGCATTTACATGTAGAGATATTAGTAGTATTGTTATAATTATTTTCATATGTTTATTATATCTAAAAAATTGGGCATAAAAAAAGCGTTCCAGGCGGGCAACCGGAACGCTGATTTTTAAAATTTTTAAGTTCTATCTACAAAAAGGAGGTTTTTGTTTTGGTAATGAAAGTATATAGTTTATATTTAAACACTCTTTTAACTATTTATTAACAAAAAGTAAATGAGACTATTTTTATCTTATTTTAACAGCTCTTCTAGCTCATTTAAAGTTTTTTCACTAAACACCCTAATGCCATTGTTTTTCAATACTTTAGTACATATTCCGTCCCCATTTATTAGTGTATGAGTAAATGTTCCGTCATAAATTTGGCCACTACCACAAGATGGGCTACGAAACTTCAAAATAGCATATTTTATACTGTTTTTTTTACAAAGTTCTAAAGTTTTTTTAGCGCCTACTTGAAAAAAGTAAGTTTTATCTTCACCAATTTGATTTATAGCTTTTCCATTAATAATTTCTACAGGAACTCTAGGAGTGGGTAAGCCTCCTTCAACTTCGGGGCACAAAGGTACTAACATATCCAAATCATATAATTTTTTAATAAATTTATTTTCTAAAATTGAGTTGTTGCCACCATCATATTTAACATTTTGTCCAAGAAGACAAGCACTTATGAGAATTTTCATTTTAAGAGGAACAAAGAGAAGTATAAACTTCTCTTTGAGCAGTACAGATAACGATTAACGCTTGCTGAACTGTGGAGATTTTCTTGCTTTCTTTCTACCAAATTTCTTACGCTCAACTGTTCTTGAGTCACGAGTAAGAAGACCAAGAGGCTTAAGAGTTGCTCTAAACTCAGGATCCATAGAAGCTAATGCTTTTGAAATTCCATGTCTTAGTGCTTCTGCTTGTGCTGAATAACCACCACCAAGAGTTGAAGCTTTAACATCAAAGTTAGCTAGTTGTCTAGTAACTTCTAAAGGTTGACGAACTTTCATTTTGATAGTCTCATGACCACCTAACCATCCGTCTAAATCAAGTCCATTAACTATGATGTTACCTGAACCTGGTGCTAACCATACTTTTGCTATTGCACTTTTTCTTTTTCCTGTTGCGTATACTTTTGCCATTATTTATCTCCTGCTACTTGTGCAGTATGAGGATGCTCACTACCTGCATATACTTTTAGTTTTTTAATCATATCTTTTGCAAGATTTGTTTTAGGAAGCATACCACGAACAGCTAGTCTGTAAAGCTTAGCTGGGTTGTTTTCTAACAAGTCTGCAAGCTTATCACTTCTAACACCACCAAAGTATCCAGTATGTCTATAGTACTCTTTTGTATCTAATTTATTTCCACTAAACTCTACTTTTTCTGCATTAATTACGATAACAAAGTCACCGCAATCAACATTTGGAGTAAAGCAAGGCTTGTGTTTACCTCTAAGAAGTGTTGCAACTTCTGTAAGAACTCTACCGAATCTCTTACCAGCAGCATCAACAACGATCCAATCGCGTTGTACTTCGTTAGATTTCATTGATTTAGTCAATTTCATTCTAATCTACCTTAATTTTTATTTGAGGAAGAAGTATAGGTAAATTATACTTAAAGTAAGTTGAATTTTAGCTTTTTATAAGCTTTATCTCTGCTTCTCTTAGATAGACAAGATATGCACTCACTTTTTTACTACTAATTTTACTTAATGCCTTTTTATAAAGTCCTATTTGAGCTAGGTGTGAGTCATTTACATGTAGAGAGCTTTTATAGTCTATGACTACTATCTTATCATCTTTTTCTACTAACAAATCTATCTGTTTTCTTTCGCCGCTGAAGATAAGTGGCTGCTCTTTTGAAAGCTTTGCTCCTTCAACTAAAGATAGAAACTTTTTATCTCTTATGAGCATCTCTACTCTTGCGTAAATACTTTTCAAATTTATCTCGCTCAAAACAACAGAGTATCTGTTACATGTAGAGATAAAAGCTTGGTCTAGTGAAGTGCGTGTAAATTTACTCATCATCTCTAAACAGTGATGCATAGCCAAGCCATAGGTAATTGCAAAGTAATCTGATTCACCTGTTTCATCTTTTTTACTACTTTCTTGTGTTCCGTAGGATTGTAAAGTTTGACTCATGATGTGCAATGATTTTTCTTCACATATAGAACTCTCTTTTAACTCAACTTTGCCCTTTTTTATCTCTTTAAGTTCCAAATGCTCATAAGCACTGCTTTTGTTTTTTGAAACCACTATCAACGAACTTTCTGCTCTTGTAAAAGCTACATAGTGCATATTTAAAACATCTTCTTTTTCTAAAATCTCCTCTTTTGCTTTTGCTTTTGCATACTTTTTGTCTATAAACTCTCTTTGGTTCACTCTTTGGTAGATACCAACTAAATCTATATCTTCATACTCATACAGAAGAGTTCCCCCTCCTCCTCGCTTATTCCCCAGTCTATCAGCTACTATGACATGCTCAAACTCTAAACCTTTTGACTTGTGTATTGTGAGTATTTTTATGCCGTCATTGTCTTCACTCTTTGCATCTTCGCTAAAGCTATCGCATTCAAATAAAAAGCTCTCTATATCATCATATCTACTACTTAGTTCTATCAGTTTTATAATATCCATATCATCTTCAAAAATCTCGTATCTTCTGACTATTGCTATTATAAGTTGCATTGGGGGTTTGTTTAGATTTATCCAGCTTGCATCTAACTCTTCATGCCAATCAAAACCAATAGCGACTAAAAAATTTTGCTTGTAAATCTCATCTTTAAAATAAGCATACTTTAGTAAATCTAAAATAGCCCCTACAATTGGTACACTTATGAGTTTTATGGTCGCTTCTGTTTGGACATTTATGTTTTCTATATTTTCAAGGAGTTTCTCTTTTAGCATTTTTGCATCTCTGTTTTGGTGAGTTAGAATAGCAATATCTTTTGGGCTTACTCCCTCTTCAAGTAAAAACTCTACTTTTTCTAAAACTTTTTCTTCAACATCATCACTAAAACAGACTTCAACAAAACCCTGCTTTTCACTCTTAACTTTTTGTCGCTCGTAGCCTTTTATGGTGTTTTCAAATGTATCATTTACATACTCAACTACATTTATGCTACTTCTATAGTTTGTATCAAGCACCTCTGTTTTAACACCAAACTGCTCTCTTGCATACCTAAAAAGCTCTTTAGCACCACCACGAAAACGATAAATCGACTGCTTTGTATCACCCACAAAAAATAGAGATCTAAACTCTTGTGTACCTACTCCACTAACAACCTCTTCCATAAGTGGGGCTAAAATTTTATACTGCATTATGTTGGTATCTTGAAACTCATCTATAAGGATATGCTCTATCTTGCCATCTAGCCTAAAGTATAAAAATTCTTTTGAAATCTCATCTTTAAGAAGAGTGTAAAGCGCATTGGTAACATCTGCAAAACTTAAAATAGAAAGATCTTTGTTGGCTGAGCGAATAGCAAACTTATATATATAAAACAGTTCACTAAGCTCACCTAGAAGATATTTTTCTCGCTCATTTAAATATGTTACTAATACATCTTTTAATTTTTCAAAAAGCTCACTTATCTCTGGAGTCACATGTTTTTTATACTGCCAATACTCCAAATCATCTTTTGCAATGTACTTCTTTTTCACCACTTCAGATATGTCATTGGCTTCAAAAGTCTTAAGCACTCCCTCTTTAGCACCACCTTTAGCAAACATCTCTTTGAGTGCATTCATGATATCAAGAACCTGCTTTGGGTTTACGCATAGAGCTTTTCTCACCTTTTGCGGGTCAAATTCACTCTCTTTATCATAAAATTCATCGAGTAAATCAAATATATCTGAAAGTTTTTTACTCTCATGTATACTAAACTTCAAAAGGGTATCATACTTTTTCTCTTGCATACAGAGTCTTAAAAACCTCTCTAGTACCTCTACATGTAAGGTATCTGTTTCGATTTTGAAATCTGGCATAAACCCTGCATTTAGTGCAAACTTGCGAAGTATGCGAGCAAAAAAGGAGTCTATAGTAGATATGAGTAAATCTTCACTCAAAAACTGCTCTAATATTTTGCCTTTTCTATTCAAAACCTCTTTGCATGTAAGTCCTACTTGAGAGGCAATTGCCTCTAGCTCACTCCTATTTTCCAAATCTTTTAAAACATCACAAATACGGCTTTTCATCTCTGCGGCTGCTTTGTTTGTAAAGGTAAGAGTGAGTATCTTTGAAGGATTTGCTCCAAGATACAGTAGTGAAATATAGCGGACAGAGAGTGCATAGGTTTTCCCACTTCCTGCACTTGCTTCTAGAGCTAAATATGGTTCAAATTTACTCATTATACCTCCCTCCCACACAACTTAACATAAGGACAGTATAAACAGGTAGTTTTTGACTCGCACTTTTCAAAATTCTTTAGTGGAGTTTCAAGCTCTTTTAAAATCTCATCTAACTTTTGCATCTTCTCTTCAAAAAGACTCTCTTTAACTAATTCTGCTTTTTTTAGGTCATAATAACAAAGACTATCAACCTCTTTTAACTCTTTTGCCAAAAGATAATAAAACTCTAGCTGAAATGTGTTCTCTTTATCTAATGTTCTTATCGTACTTTTTGGGATTTTTCCACTTTTGTAATCTATAACACTTAATCTATTATCTTTTATATCTATGCGATCAATTTGACCCTCTAACTTAAAACCTTTGTACTCCACATGTAAAGACTTTTCAAGAGCATAGACTCTATAACCCTCATCATATCTTTTAGCTTCTAGTGAAGCAAATTTCCTTAAGTGTTCTAACCATATATCAGCATAAAACTGCCATACTAAGCCGTCTTTTTTATTTAGTAGGTATTTTCTTAACTCTATCATCAGTAGATTTTCATCTATAACTTTCATATTTTCTAAAACATAGTGTAGTGCTTCATGCAGTGCATTTCCTATATCTGCAGGACTTAACTCACTATTTGGCACCTCTGCCTCTTTTGATTTTAGTATGTATTTGTAGTAAAACTGCCGTTTACAAGTAAGGATTGTTTTAAGTTTACTTGCACTTAAAACCCCTGCTTTTACATCATAACTTCCTTCAAGTTCAATAGGATCATACCTTTTAGGAATACAACTACTTTTGAATAATGGCTTAAAGTATGAAGTTTCATCGACCAAGTTACTTGCATACAATCCAAGCTCATCTAAAAATCTTGAGCCCATACTTAAATCATTTTTAACATAACTTATAGCTACATTTTTTGCGCCACTGATTAGACTAAAGTAAAAATAGCGTTGTAAGTTTTCCCTGTCATTTCTATTTGGTAGTCCTGCATGTGTTCTAATTGTTGAGCTTAAAAACATATCTTTTTGGCTTCTCTTTGGTACAAACTCGTCTGAAAAATCTACAATAATAACACCATCATAACTCATACCACGACTCTCCAAAGCACCCATAACAGTTACTTTTCCACCCATAACATCATCTTTGCTTCTTTTTGATAGTCTATTTATAAATAGTTTTATTGCTTTATGTAGTTCAATTTTTTCTAAATTCTCAAGTAGATTTCGAAACTTAAAAAGCTCCTCATCATAAATATCATCTTGTTTATCATTTTTTAGTAGTTCACATATCTCATTTGAGCTAAGAGTTTTTCTCCATTGTTTTTGAAATTTATCTATTGTATTTTGCTCAATTTTAAGTCTACTTGCTCTATATTTTGACTCTTCATCTCTGTGTCTTATGCACTTATCTATTGCATCTAATATTTTATATAGTTCACTTTTAGTATAGCTTTCACCCATTGCAAAGTTTAAGTTTTTAAAACTATCATACACTTTTAAAGTAGATGCAAAACTTTCATCTGGTACTATTACCACTATATTTTCTGGCGTAATTCCGCTTTTTACAAACTCTTCTATCTTTTCATAAACAAATGATGCTTGAAGTGATCTTGTACTAAAACTTTTAATATCACTTCTAATTTTTTTTGCATGAATATCTTTTATACTTTCTATAGAGTTTTTACTTAAATTTAAAACATATGATTTACCTTCACATAAGATAAATCCCAACTCTTTAAAAATTTCTATATTCTTTCTGTTATATTTTGTTACATGTAGTGATATTTTAAACTCTGTAATTTTTGCTACTTCTAAAAAAATATTAATTTCGAACTGGTTTAAGAAACCTTCTAGGTGGAGCATAAAACCATCATTTGACTTTAAATATTCTTTATTTATTTTGTAAACTTCTGGTAGAGTTATCTTATCATATAAGTTTCTTTTTGATAGTAAAGTTTTATAGTTTAGTTGTAACTCCTTTAAGATGCTAAGATGCTCGTCAAACTGAGCATAGGTATCTGCTAACTCTAACTCCTCAATCTTTACATTTTCTAAAGCCAACTCTTCAAAAAAACGAAAAATATAAGCAGAGTTTTTTATAAAACTCAAAAATTCTCTATCTATTTTAAGTGCATTAAAATTTTTAAACTTAGAAGCCTCTTGCATAAGTAAGACTCTAGTATCTTCATCGGCTTCACTCATGGTAGGAACAATTACTACTTTTGATTCAAACTCTGCTATGCCCATAGCCTTAGGCACAATTGTATCTCTATCTAAAAAGTGAGAATAAAACTCTCTAACACATCTTGAAGTTGGGAAAATTTCTATCATCTAAAAGCCTTACTTTTCTAATTATATCGAATTACACAATAGACTTTGCTAAAGTGATCTTATTATTAAAGTTAGACTATTTTGTTGCATTAACTTCATAATGATTGAAGCTACTTTTATCTCCGATTTTAATTTTAGTTAGTACCTGCCATCTACCTGGTTTTTCAACTTTTATCCCACTAAAAGTATATATACCATTAAGTGCAGAGTCAAGTTTAAACTCTTGATTAAACTCATTTGTTTCTGGTCTAGATATAACAAGCTGAATTTGTGCATCATTTACTAGATTTTTACTGTTAATATTCTCTATGCTCATACTAAAGCTATTCTCTTTACCCATAGTAAATCTTTTAGTCTTATAAGCCAAAGAAAAATTCTCTTCAAACTCTTTTTGATCTGCTAAAATTTGATTAATATTTTCATCTACTTGCTGATATTTTTCAAGATAGAAACTATCCATTTGAACAGGGTTGTCCATTGCAATTTTAACAACCATTGCACATGCAAAGACCATAAAACACAGCACAGCAACAATTGCATGTGGCCAATAATTTCTCTCTTTTTTAACCGAATTAGTCATTTTTTGTACTCACTTTTCTATAAAAATATCTAGCAAACAAAACTAGTAAAAATCCATATATACCAATCTTTAAATAGTGATATATATCTCTATTTACATTACCCAATGCACCTTTAAGTACAACACCTTTAGATGCTGCAATTTGTTCTACAATATCTGCATACCCGTTAAGTGCAGCAGCATTGTACTTATCATTCTCTTTTTTTACAGCTAAAATAGGTATTATTGTCCCACTCCATGGAAATGGACTTAATATTGCATCTTTATCAAAGTTATCCTCTAAACCTTCTGAAAAAACAATATCAACTTGCTCTTCATTCTTTGCTAAAGTTAACAAAACATATGGTTTTTTAAGAGTAGATGCAAGCTCATTTTCATATTTGCTAATTGATTTTTTCTCTAGTGATGCTGGTAAAGATATATACACTCCAATACCGGAGTTATCATATAATTCAGATCCCAAGCTTTCAATTTTTTGTACAACTTTATCATTAATTATATTATCATTAACTAGAACATATTCTGCACTAGCTACAATAGGAATTAAAAAAGCACAGAGTATTAAAACTCTGCGCCCTGTATTTACCAATATATTTGACATGTTAGCCAATAAATAGGTGATTTGGAGTAAGAACAGCCCATGCTGCAACTGCCGCCATGATTATGAGACCTAATGTGATTATTTTATCCATTACTCTCTCCTATCTTTTTATCAAATTAGAATTTGCAGTATCATTCATCTTGATAGCCTGAGGAGTTGTTATCTCGTAAGGCTTATTTGCAACTTCTTGTTGAGCACTAATGCCCCAAACAGTCAATCCAGCAAGTATACTCAAAAGAAGTACTGTTGCTATCAACATTCCTGTAATCCCATGCAATCCAAAGACATTTCTATTTGTATTTTCCATAACCGTCCTTATTGAGTCAATGAGTTAACATACTTGCCTACAGCAAGTTTTTGTATATCAGTTAAACGACCATCATTAAATGAAGGCATTGTTCCAATCACTCCCTTTTTACCGTGGTTCAATACACTTGCAACGAACTCAGGCTTACCATAAGATGCGATATCAGGAGCACTTCCTCCCATACCCTTTCCATCTTCTCCGTGACATCCAGCACAAGTTGCCCATAGAGCTTCACCTGTTGCTACTAAATCAGAGTTTTTAGTCCCTGTTTTACTAACTTTTTCAGTCATATATGCTGCTACTGCTTTTGCACTATTTTCATCGAGCAGTCCAGCAGGCATTTCACCTAATGGAAAATTCATTCCCTTAGAACCATTTAAAATTGTATGAACAATTGCCTCTTCTGTACCCCAAGAAGTTAAATCTGTAGCCTTGCCATTAATACCATCACCTGTAATTCCATGACACGGTGCACACTGTACTAAAAATACACCTTCACCCATACCTTGAAGTGTTTCTGCATCTGGATTTGCCCATTTGCTCTCAAACTTAGTATTATAAGCTGCAACTTCTTCGTTATACTCACCAATCTGCGAATAACCATTTAGTGGGTATCCTGCAAGAAAATACCACAATGCCCATACCATAGTACCTAAAAATGAAAGTGCCCAGCCAACTGGAAGAGGATTTTTATACTCTCCAATTCCATCCCAGTTTTCATCTGCAAGCTCACCCGTACTTTTGTCAGTTTTCATCTGTTTAATGTATTTTCCAACAACAAAAACAGTTATAACGATAATCGCGGCAGCTCCTAAAAGCCCCAATAAATTTACATTATCATTTAGCCAATTCATCTATTGCTCCTCTTTATCTTTCTTTGTCGGTTCAACTTTCTCAATAGGAGAGCTTTCCAAACTATCATCTAATGCCATTTTTGCATACTTTTCATAATCTTTACCGCCCTTCTTCTTTGAAGTATAAAGATGATATATATACCCATAAAAAATCAGTGCAAAAAAAACACTTGCAAAAGCATATCCGTAAGCTTGTAACTCTCTAATTGATTCCATATCCACGATTTTGCCTTTATTTTAAGCTATTTAAATATGCGATTAACGCAACGATTTCTTTAATCTCACCCTTAGCATATGCCTCTTTAACTGTAGGATTTTTCATATTATCTACAATCTCTTTTGCCTCTTCAAGAGCCAGCTTTTGTGCCTCTTCAAAAGAGCCAAGTTTTGGCATATCTTTCTCATCGTAAGGTACATTAAATACTTTCTTTACTGTAACTGCCTCAGCATATGCTGTCTCAATATTTGCCTTGTTATTAAACATATGTCCATATTTCGGCATAATTGATCCAGGTACCACACTTGCAGGATCTAGCATATGATTCTCGAGCCAGTCAGTTGTTCTGTAGTTTCCTACTCTCATTAAGTCTGGACCAGTTCGCTTTGAACCCCAAAGAAATGGTCTATCATATGCATATTCTCCACTTAAAGAGTACATACCATAACGGTCTGTTTCAGACTTAAATGGACGAATCAGCTGTGAATGACATGCATTACAACTATCTTTTATATACGCATGGCGACCTGCTAGTTGCAATACAGTATAAGGTTTTGTACCTACTACTGGTCTTGCACTGTTCATAAAATCTGGTAGTATTGTTATCAATCCCGCATAAGCAATAACCAAAAATACTCCTACTGCAAAAAAGAATGGATTTTTTTCTAACCAATGAAACATATTACTCTCCTCCTTTTAAGCTGCCATAGGTGAAGCGCTACGAGGTTCTTCCTCAATCACTCTACCTGCAGTTATTGTTTTGTAAAAATTGTATGCGAACATAATAAAGCCAGCTAAGTATAACAATCCACCAACACCTCTAATAGTATAGTAAGGATGTAGCACATTTACAGTATCTATAAATGAGTAAGCTAAGTTACCATACTGGTCTGTTGCTCTCCACATCATACCTTGTGTAATACCAGCAATCCACATACTTGAAAAATAAAGCACTATACCTGTTGTTTGAATCCAAAATTGTGATTCCATCAGCTTTTTACTATATAACTCTTTTTTAAACATTCTAGGTGTCATATGAAGAAGTGCTGCAATGATCATAAATCCAACCCATCCTAGAGTACCATCATGAACATGACCTGGAATCCAATCTGTAAAGTGTGCTAGTGCATTTACTGACTTGATAGCCTGAATAGGTCCCTCAAGTGTGGAGAACATATAAAATGTTGAAGCTAGAACCATAAATTTGATAAGTGGATTCTCTTTTAGTTGTTGCCACTCACCTTTCATAGTAAGAAGCATATTAATCGCACTACCCCATGAAGGTAAAATCAATACTATTGAAAATATAGAACCCATTGTCTGAACCCAATCAGGAACAGTTGAGTAAAGAAGATGGTGTCCACCTGCCCAAAGATAAACAAACATTAATCCCCAGAAACTTAAAAGTGAAAGTTTATAAGAAAATATCGGCTGACCTGATTCTTTCGGTAAAAAGTAGTAAATCATTGCTATAATAGGAACTGTAAAAACAAATGCAACAGCATTGTGTCCATACCACCATTGAACCATAGCGTCATTGGTTCCTGCATACATACTTACAGAGTGCCACCAGTCACCATATCCACCAGAAGCGAAATATGTTGGTACTTCCATATTGTTAAACAAGTAAAGCATAGCCACACCAAGAAATGTTGCTATGTAATACCAAACCGATATATAAAGAGTCTTCTCTCTTCTGATCCCAATAAGACCAAAAATACTCATACCCCACATAACCCAAATGACTACAATACCGATGTCAATTGGCCACTCAAACTCAGCATACTCTTTTGAAGTTGTTATACCTAAAAGAAGTGAAACCACAACAGCTGCCACAACCAATAGATACAATACAAAATGTATTTTACCCAAAGCCATTAAAAATGGTGATTCTGCCATCGAAACCTTTAGTACCCTTTGCCCAACATAGTACCATGTGGAAAATATACCACTTACCAAAAAACCAAATATAACTGAATCAGTATGAAGTGGTCTAAGTCTTCCAAATGTACCATACTCACCAGCTAAATTGTTTAGCTCTGGATAGGCCATTTGAAAAGCTATCAAAACACCAATCAACATGCCAACTATACCAAGTATAATTGTAGCAAATGCAAAAAGCTTTGCAACTGAATAGTCATAGTTAATCATACTACTAGACTGCATCAATTCCTCCTATTTGTAATTTATGTCACTAAAATATCACATAATTGCCGGAATTATAGTCTAATTTCCATATATAAGAGCTTAATGAGATTAATTTAGTGTTAAATTGTTATGGTTAAGTAGTTTTTAAGAAGGGAGTTTACATGCTCTACATGTAAACTTATAACTTAGCTATATATCGCTATTTATCTTGTAGCCAAGTCCTGGAATATTTTTAATAAATTCTTTGCCTGTTTTTTCACGGACTCTTTTAATAAATGTCCTAATTGCAGCATCTGTAACGTTCTTATTGGTCCACACATATTTTTTAATCTCTTCGTGAAGTACAAAAACTCCCAAGTTTCTTACTAAAATAGAGATGAAAAGAAGCTCTTTTTTCGTTAGTGGAATTATCTCTGTATTTTTGATAAGAACCTTTTTATTTTTATCAAATTGATAGCCTCCACCCAATTCTATAATTTTATCTACGGAGAGTAGTTCGTCTGCTAGAAGATTTATACTTAACATCAACTCATCAGGATCAATTGGTTTTATTAGATATTTATCAATTCCAACATCTATTGCCTTTAAAAGCCTATCCTTTTCACTAAATGCACTTAATACTATAATTGGCGTTTCTCGTGATATTTCCTTAATACCTTTTGCCATTTCTAATCCATCTTTGATTGGCATTAATATATCTGTAATTACCAAATCTGGCTTAAATTTTTTGAATTTTTTCAGTCCATCATCGCCATCAATTGCTACTATAAATTTACCAAATTCATCTCCAATTGCACTCATCAATGCATTTCGTAACTCTTTTTCATCTTCTACAAATAGAACCGTTAGACTATCTAGCTTACCCATCACATCTCTCCTTTTCTTTGCATACCAAAACTTTAATCAAAAAGCACACACCACTATCTACATTTTCAACTGTTATTGTCCCATGCATACTGTTTTGTATTATCATTCTACTCATATATAGTCCTAAACCAGTCCCAATACTAGCATGTTTTGTAGTAAAATATGGCTCAAATATCTTGTCAATTATATCTTTATCTATGCCACCTGCGTTGTCTCTAAAACTTATAATAGCATAATTATCATCAAACTTTCTAATTTCTAAATTTATCACTCTATTGTCTGTTTTTTGTTGAATAAATGCATCTTTTGAATTATTTATCATATTGATAAGCACCTGAGAAAACTCACTCATATAACCTTTTATACAAATATTATCTTGAATTTTAACTTTCAACTCAATCTCATGACGCTGTAAAGTACTTTGGACTACAAGCATTGCATCATCCAATGAACTTTTTATTGAAAATGCTTCACTTGGTCTATGAGGGTTAAAAAAGTTTCTAAAGTCCTCTATGGTTTCGCTCATTTTTTTTATAACTTTTTTAGCCCCATCATAACTTTCATAAAAATCTATTTCGCTCTTTGTTACATGTTTTTTATATATTTTCTTCATTTTATAAAGAATTATTCCAAGTTCACTAAGAGGTTGCCTCCACTGGTGTGCAATATTTCCTATCATCTCTCCCATTGAAGCAAGTCTTGCTTGTTGAAAAAGAACTCTATCTTTATCTCTGTTTTTTTCAACCTCTTCTTGTACTCTTTTTTCTAGTGTTGCATTTAGCTCTCTAAGCTCTTTTGTCTGCTGAACTACTCTATCTTCTAAAGTTGAGTTTAAATTTTCTAACTCTTCCTCTTTTTGTTGCAAACTTTTTGTTAAAAATACATTTCTAGTTATGTCATATCTTATTGCAATAAACTCATCAATATTATCATCTTCATCTAATATAGGTATAACTGTTGTATTTACATAAAATGTAGTTCCATCTTTTGCTAAATTTTTAACTGTAGAAATATATGTTTTTTTAGATTTAATAGTGTCCCAAAGCTTCTTAAATACCTCTTGTGGAACATCTGGGTGTCTTATAATATTATGGTTTTTACCTATAAGTTCATCTTTGCTATAACCAGAAATTTTACAAAACTCATCATTTACAAAAGTAATTACACCATCTAAATCAGTCTTTGATACAATATTGCTCTGTTCAATTGCTCTTTTATATTCCGCTAAGCGCATTAAACTCTTTTCGCAAACTCTTCAAAAATATATTTGCTGTCATGTGGTCCAGGGCTAGCTTCTGGATGGTGCTGAACTGAAAAAATCGGCTGCCCAATATACTCTAATCCTTCAATTGTATTGTCAAATAGATTAATATGAGTAACTTTAGCTATACTACAAATAGAGTCTGGTACATTGTAATTATGATTTTGTGCCGTTATCTCTACAACATTTGATTTTTGATTTTTTACAGGATGATTTCCACCATGCTGTCCAAATTTTAACTTATATGTTGGATGTCCTTGTGCAATTGAGAGTAGTTGATGCCCAAGACAAATTGCAAACATTGGTATATTTGCACCAATAAGCTTCTTTATCTTAGAACACTCATCTTTAAGTATTAGAGGATCACCTGGTCCATTAGACAAAAATACAGCACTAATCTCTTTTGAGTTATACTGTTTTATTAGATGCTCAACATCAAAATTATATGGAACAACTTCAACTTCAAATCCAACTTCAGCCAACTCATTTAAGATGTTTCTTTTTACCCCAAAGTCAATTGCAACTATTTTTTTACCGAGACTATTTAGTGCAGTTTTATACTCTAATTTCTCATCATCCCAAGCAGCACTTTGGTGTGTATATCTCTCTTTGGTACTAACTTCTTTAATATAATTTATATCTTCTATACGAGGTGTATTTTGAAGTATTTTTTTAAGTTCATCTTTATTGCTCACTTTTGTTGAAGCAATCATCATTTGAGGACCATTATCTCTGATTGTTTTAGTAAGATATCTTGTATCAATATCACAAATACCAAGGCTTTCATGAGTGTTTAAAAATTCACTAAGCGTATTGGTTGAGCGAAAATTAGATGGCTCTTCATTGAAGTTTCGAACAAACATACCACTTGCATGCACTGTTTTACTCTCCATATCTTCATCATTTGTTCCAACTATGCCTATTTCTGGCATGGTAAAAACTACGAACTGACCAGCATAGCTTGGATCACTCATAATTTCTTGATATCCGCTCATAGAGGTATTGAAAACTATTTCACCTACTTTTGTACCATCATACCCAAAGCTTTTCGCCTCAAGATAGATACCACTTTCAAGGTATATCCAAATAGGCTTTAGACTCATAGCAATAATCCTTTTTTTCTTAATTCTTCTTCATAAAGTCTTTCAAAAACTAAATCATACTCAGGGCTTCCTGGTACCAATTTTCTTTTATAATTTGTAATTTTTTCTGCCACCGCTTCTTCTACATCTTCGAAACTCTCAATATAACTCTCCATTGCAGTATATATAATATTTTTAATACGATTATCTGCAACACTATACTCAATAAAACCATCTTTCCAGATTTTTTCCATAATCCTATGAGCTAAATCACTATATCTATCTTCATATGAGAGTACAACTTTATACTCTTTTGCCAATTTTTTCTTTATCAACCAAAACATATTTCGTCTATCTACTTGCATAAACTCCATATCATCTTCATTTTCATCAAGTATCTCAGCAACTCTCTCTTCTAGTGCCATCTCTTTGTTTATATCTTCTTCTATTAACTCTTGAGATATTTTTACAACAGGTTCTAGTCCACTTTGAAGTGTAACTAAACCACTGTTTAGTAAATCTATAGCGATTTTATTTGCAATATATGGTGCGTGTGGTAATCTGATTTTCATCTATGCAGACCTTAGTTTATAATTTTGGCTATTTTATCTAAAGTAAGGTAAATATCTGCTTTGTCACAAAAAAGTTGTTTACATGTAGAGATTTATGTTTTGAGTATGAGTGCTACTCCTGCCCCTGTCATAATGCTTCCTGCAAATCTATTCATAGCAGTTTGAGTTTTTGGTTTCTTTATGGTGTCTTTTACTTTTGCTGAAAAATAGGCATAACTAGATATAACAATAGTAAGTAAAATAACTACTATACAAGATATTATAACTATGCTCTTGGTATCTAAGTTTTCAAGATTTACAAATGTAGGCAAAAATCCTAGGTAAAAAAGTATCACTTTAGGATTACTAATGCAAATTAATAATCCAGCCATAAAATCTTTTAAAAATGATTTGCTTTTATATGATTTGATGGCTTGATGGCTTGGAGTAGAAAAAAATATTTTTACACCAATATAGACAAGATACCCTCCGCCTATATATTTGACAATTGTAAAAATATCACCCATTATAGTAGCTATCGCACTAAGTCCAAAAACAGCTACTAAAAAATAAATAAGATCTCCCAAAACCATACCCATACCCAATGCAAAGGCATGAGAAAAACCAGAACCAAGTCCTCTTGCCATAACAGCAACAGTGCCAGGACCAGGTGTCGCCATTAAGACAAAAAGGGTGCTGCTAAAAATCAAATATGATGTGAAATCCATCTATTACCAAACAACGGTATCATTTGAGCCTACTTTGCCTATAGTAGTTTCACCTTCCCATATAGCAAGTCCTGTATCTAGTTGTGTCATTGTTAATTGAATGTAGTATTCAACAAGTTGATTTTTACTATCTGCTTTTGCCGTTCTTTGGATTATCTTGCCACTTAGTGACATATCTGGTGCATAAATAGTACCTTTTTTTGCTATTGTACTTTGCTTAAATTCATCGTCTGCTCTAAGTCGTCTGACCTCTTTTGTCATCTCATCTTCAGGACCACCTGCTGCAACTGCAGTCGTCATAATAGCCTTTCCTGATTTCAAAAGTGCAATTCTGATTTTTTTGGTTAACATCGCTGTGTCTATTCTTTGAGTAGTATCATTTACCACTCTTCCCATAGCAACAACATATCTTCCACCATCTCTCTTTTGCATAACACCACTTTGCAATAAATCTTTAATCGCAGCATTTGCTGCTTTTTCAAAATCTCTTCTATCTAGTCCCATAGTTATAGGCTTATCGGCACTTTTTACATACTGTGGCTTAGTAGCACATCCTGTAAATAGAATCGTAGCAAATAAAATTACCATTGTCATTATCAGTTTCATCTCTTCCCTTTTATTGTTCTATGCACCCTTATAATTCCTCTTTTAGAGGATTTAATATATATAAGAGCATCTTTGTTTCTATCAACCATTACTGTTGAAAGTACTCTGTTTTTGTCATCTTTTATTATAACATTATTTGTTTTTAACTCAAACCTTACAACCTGAAAGTTTTTAGGCAGTGCGGTCCAGCTTCTTACATCTGCTCTATTTGTAAGCCCTTGGTAGATGGCCCCTACTAATCCTCCAATAGCTCCACCACTTCTGTTAAGTTCATATTGAGTATATGTTTTCATTATAAGATTCAAAGTTGCCTCAAAAGCAATTTGTGGAAATCTTTTTTCAAATTCTGCTTCAATAATATTATCCATATTTGCAACAATTTTACTCTTTTTGTTCTCAACTTCAATGTAGTTATAAGAGCTACTTCTAGGACTTAAAGTTGGCAAAGATAGACCAGCATAGTAAACTTTATTTGTAAATATAAAAAGAGGTATATTTATATTTTTTTCTATCTTTACCATACTCTTTCCATTTTCATATATGACCCAAGCATAATGAGTTTTTCGTTTTTCAAATCCACTTAACTTATCGGCCAATTTAAAGTCTTCTTCAATTTGTGTATTATTAGGTTCCATAGACATTGCATCTCTTAGCAAATCTTTTGCTTTATTGTAATCGCCATCAAATAGAAAAAAGAGTCCACTCATATATGTCGTAAATGGATTCACAAAGTCAGGATAAGCTTTGTAACTGTTAAAAAGCTCTCTATAGCTGTCATAAATCGCCTTTTGTGTGTATCTATTTTGTGCTACTTGATAATTTTGATTGGCTCTTTGTTTGCTTTTTAGTTGTGTAATTTCATTAGAAAAATACTCTTTTGCCCTTCTTTGTCTGTCTATTGCTCGGTTAAACTCTACTCTTGCATCTTCAAAATTGTCTAATGCCATAAAATTTAGCCCTTTATATATGTTGAGCATTATTTTTTCATACATACTGCCTTGATAGCTGTTAATATTGTTATTTACCAAAATTGAGTTTGTACTATTTCCTACTTTTTCTGCAGTTGACTGCAGGTCTACATCGCTTTTGTAAAGACCTTCTGCTAAATCGAAAAGGTTATTACTTTTGTTGTAGTCATAACAATTTCTACTAAATGATCCGCCTTGAGAAGCCCACAAAATCAAATCATCTTTATCTTCAATTTTTTTATCTATGAAACTATAATCACAACTACCTGAGTTGAGTGTTTTATCAAATTCTACAAGCAGTTCTCTATGACCTGTTAAGGCGACACAGCCTGTAAAAAAAACTGCTCCAAATAGTAGAATAAAAATATTACTTAAACGGAGGTCCAAGAACTAATCTTTGTGTAATTTCTGAAGCTTTTTTTGGATCCATTTTAGCCATAATCTTTGATACTTTTTTAGCTTGCAAGGTAAATAATACTGCTGCAGACTTATCTACACTCATTTCCATAAGAATTCCTGCTGCGGCTGAATCCTTCATCTTTGAGTAAGTTTCACTTATCTTGCTATTCTTTTTGCCATCTATCTCCTCAAGAAGTTTTTTATTCTCCTCAAGAAGTTTTTTTATGTTTTCTTCTTTTTGGGCTATCTCTCTTTTTGTAGCATTAAGATCCAATCTTTGCTGTTTAAGTTGTGCTTTTTGTTTATCAAACAGAGCATTTGTGGCGGCTTGAAGAGCTTCGAAAGATTGTCTAGCTTCATCTATCTTTTCTACCTCTTTTAAAAGCTCAGATTTTCTCTGCTCAAAAACTTGTGTACAATCAACAGTCTGTGCAAAAAGTGCTGTAAAAAATATAAATACTATAACTAAGACTCTCACTTTTGCTCCTTATTTACAAATAAAATATTTGATATCTCATCCATATCTAAACTCTCTGTTTTTTTAATCTTCTTCATCCACTCTTGAAAATCCTGTTCTTCAAGATATTTTATCTTCTCAAATTCAGTATTAACTCTTTTATACTTATCTCTTAGTTGCTCTATCTCTTGCTCTTTTATTGCAAGCCTGCCTTGAAGTTCATCTTTTTCTTTTCGTATTATAGCCAATCTTTCACGAACCATGTTCATCATAGCAATATTTCCACTTGTAGGAGTAACCGTTTCATCAATCTCTCTACATGTAGAGCTTATTTTTTGTTCAAGCTCATGCCTCTCAAATCTAGCTTTAGCAAGTCTATTTTCAACCATGTCACGCTGTTGTTTGCGTACCTTTACTATGGGTGTAAACTTGCTATTCATTTAATTTTCTCCTTTAACTTGAACAAAATCCAAATTAAATTCCTCTCACTAAAGCACGAAGCTTACTTCTGTATTTGATAATAATTTTCTCCTTTACAAAACTATCGTATCGTTTCTATCTGGACTTGTTGAGATAATACCTACTTTTGTATTGGTTAGCTCTTCGATTCTTGTTATGTAGTCTTTTGCACCTTGTGGTAACTTGTCAAATTCATTTATACCCTCAACCGTATCCCAGCCTTTTATATCTTCGTAAATTGGTTTTACATTTTCTAAATCACTTGGAACATAGTCTATTCTCTTGCCTTTGTACTCGTATGCTACACATATTTTTATAGTTTCAAATCCATCAAGAACATCAAGCTTCATAAGAGCAAATTGATCGCATCCATTTAGTCTTGAAGAGTGCTTCACTATAACAGCATCAAACCAACCACATCTTCTTCCTCTTCCTGTCGTAGTTCCTACCTCTTTTCCAACATTTGCCAAAGTTTCACCAACATCTCCAAAATCCTCCGTTGGAAATGGTCCATGACCAACTCTTGTAGTATAGGCTTTCACAATTCCTGTTACTTCGCCTATGTCTTTTGGGCTTATTCCAAGACCTGTACATGCTCCTGCACTTACTGTTGAAGAGCTTGTAACATATGGATAAGTTCCATGGTCTATATCTAAAAGAGTTCCTTGAGCACCTTCTAGAAGTATTTTTTTATTGCTATCAAGTGCATCCCAAACCATCTTAGTTGTATTGGCTATAAATGGTGCAAGCACTTTTTTATACTCTTTGAGTTGCGTTAAAAGTTCATCTTTACTAGGCGTCTTAACACCAAGTGCTTCATAAAGAGGTCTGTTTTGAGCAAATTCTACCATGATTGAATCGCAAAGTTTAGTTTCATCTAAAAGCTCTCCTACACGGTGCCCTACTCTATTTATCTTGTCCGCATATGCAGGTCCAATTCCTTTGCCTGTAGTTCCTATGGCTTTATCACCTTTGAGCTTTTCACGAGCAATATCCACTAGTGAATGATATGGAAGATTTAGATGGGCTTTATCGCTTATAAAAAGACGCCCTTCAAGGCTCTCATTGAACTGCTCCATCTCTTTTATAAGAGATTGTGGAGCCAAAACTACACCATTGCCTATGATATTAATAGCATCTTTATTTAAAACACCAGAAGGGACCAAATGAAGAGCATATCGAACTCCATCTACCCAAATAGTATGTCCAGCATTGTGTCCACCTTGACTTCTACAAACCATATCATACTTTTGTGCAAGCATATCTACTATCTTGCCTTTTCCTTCATCACCCCACTGTATTCCTACTATCAAATCTGCTTTGTTAGCCATTTTCATTCCTAATAATTGTTTCTATTAATGCATCTGTATAAAGACCAAAACCTGTTGATTCTATGCCTTCACTTTTATAACTTCCACCTTTTGCCAATGTACTATTTTTTTCAATAAATCGAAAAAATAGTTCATCATAGTATCTCATATTTACATAGTAAAGTGGTGAAAAATACACATTCTTATACTCTAATTTTTCATAAAGAGATTTCATTTTTTCTAGTTCTTTTTTGATATTTTGTGGAACTACTTCTATGACAGAATCAATATCTTCTGGATTTTGCAGGCATGCTAGTTTTTCAAGCCAATCTATATCTAATGAAAGTATCTTTTGAAGTTCCGCTCTTTCAAATACACTTAAATCTAGACCTAACTCATCAGCTATCATTTTTGGGATTTTAATATTGCTTATATGGACTAAAGGAAGTAGGTTAAACTTTTTAAAAACCTCTCCACAAAGCCCTATGCTTGAGCTTAAATCACTATTGCCAATAAACTCTGCACCAATCTGATTGACTTCTAAACTTGGGTATCTAAATACTGGTTGTATATAGAACCATTTGTTCTGCTTCGTGCTTCTTCCAAGTCTTTTTGTCATTAGTCTTACAACATCTAGAGTACTATCTGCTCTAAGTGATACTAAGTTATTTTGTCTATCTGAAAAACGAATAATCTCTTTTTCATTTAAACTTTTATGCTGATGATAAGAGAAAAAAGGAGTTACAATCTCATCAAATCCTGCATCTTCAAGTAGCTCACTTGCTTTTGCTTCTATATCTCTTTTTAACTTTGCACTTTTTCCAAAGTACAGTCTACTTCCTGTTGGTATTTCATGTTCGTCTATCATTTTATTGTCCCCTTTAACTCGAACAAGTCCGAGATAAATTCCTCGCGACTAAAGCTTATGCTTTGCATAGAATATTTCATATTATTGTCCCCTTTAACTCGAACAAGTCCGAGATAAATTCCTCGCGACTAAAGCTTATGCTTTGCATAGAATATTTCATATTATTGTCCCCTTTAACTCGAACAAGTCCGAGATAAATTCCTCGCGA
>Ga0256840_1000871_pt1 | contig 29888 bp, 26 predicted proteins | sample 355202metaG_FD_185969 | JGI IMG/M metagenome (GOLD analysis project Ga0256840, IMG submission 185969) | Hydrothermal vent microbial communities from Mid Atlantic Ridge, Atlantic Ocean - 355-202 | ecosystem: Environmental > Aquatic > Marine > Hydrothermal vents | place: Atlantic Ocean: Mid... | reverse complement strand
CTTATTATCATATCTATAATAGATGATATAATAAATCTATTATTTTTAAGAATGATTATTGTTTTGAAAAATTTTATACATATTTAGTAAAATATTTAAAAGAATATAAAAAAGATTTAAAAATCATTTCTTATAGTTTTATGCCAAATCATTTTCATTTAATTATTCAGAACTTAGATGGTACCGGTACCCAATTAAAGCTTCCAGTCTTTGAATGAAGGTTCAAAGCAAAAATTATAGACAATGATGAATATCTAGAACAATGCCTTGCTTATGTGAATTTTAATCCATTAAAACATAAAATAGTTGACAATATAGACAACTATAAATGGACAAGTTATCATCAGATAGACAAGAAAAAAATAGAAAAATATAAGTATTTAGAATTAGATGAATTAGAGTTTTAATATTATTTTGAAACATATTCGGAACCGGTACCTGGAATTAACTAGTTAGTTATAGGTACCGGTTCCTTTTTTAGTTGGGTCCTTAAAATTTATTTCTTAGAATAAGAGTATATTTCGTATATATTATATTTGCAATTGAGATATAATTAATTATAATAGACTTATATTAATTTTTAAAAGAAAATTATGGTAGTAATGAATGTAGAAGTTCCTGAACAAATAGCTAGTAAATTTGAGTTAAATAAAACTATTAAATTAAAAGACTTAAGTATAGAAGAGCAATTATTAAATATTGATTGAGGAGGTTGGAATGATTCATTTGTTAATATGAATGCAGAAGAATTTTTAAAGACTCTTAAAAATGAAGTAATTAATCATAATATATAAAATATGGTATTAGATTGGGTTAAATTTCTTAGAAAACAAGATATTAATGTATCTGTTAAAATTTATGAAATAATAAAACAAATATTATCTTGAAATTTTGATTGATTAGATATTAAACCTTTAAAATGAAGATATTGATTTTATAGATGTAGAATATGAAATATTAGAATTATATTTATTAGTAAAAAATGAGATATATCAATTTATAAAATATGAACTAGATGAGATATTTATAAATGATTATAAAGTTTTAAAAGTGTCTTTAGTGGAACCGGTACCTGGAATTAACTAGTTAGTTATAGGTACCGGTTCCTTTTTTTAGTTGGGTTCTTAAAATTTGTTTCTTTTAAAAAAGAGTATATTTTGTATATATTATATTTGCAATTAGGCTTTAATTTGTTATAATATTTTTATGTTAATTTTTAAAAGAAAATTATGACTACAGAGTATATATTAATATGATTACTTAAAAATGTAGATTTTAAATTAAGGTAAGCTAAGCAGTTACAAATTTATTATTTTAAAATTAATAAACAATTTAGAGCTTATTGAATTTTAGACTGAGATATATTAAAGATTTATAAAATAGATAATCATCAAGATTAACTTAAAAACTATCACAATTTAATTTGTGATAGTTTTTTTGTGGAAAAAATAATAATCCATCCTTGAATTCCTTACCTTTGAAAAGGAAGGAGGCTATAGTCAATTGTTTTTTTTGTCAAGAAGTCGTGTTTTTTTAGTTTTAATTTTACTTTTATATATCATCAATTATAATTGTTGTACAATTTTAATTATTTACAAAGTTATATGGATAACAAAGAAAAAAAGAATAATATATTTATTTGATCAATTATTATTTTAGTAATAGTTATTGCTATTTTATGATACTATTTTTGAAATAAGTCTTCAAATAATATAGCTATAGATTCAAATAGCATAACTACAGATTCAAATAGTATTGTTTCATCTACTGGTAATTATGAAGATCTAACTCTTACAGTTATCGGTGATACTAGATGTTGAGCTAAATGTCCAACTAATGCTATATTAGAACAACTGAAACAATTGCCATCTATTTCAAATGCAAAAATAGTAGTAAAAGATTTTTCTGATGAATGAGTATCAGAATATTTAAAATCTAATGAAATAAAAACATTACCATTATTTCAATTTTCAACTAATAATTTTGATACATCTAAAGACCCAGATCAAAAAGATCAAAATGGTAATTTAGTACCTAAAGTAAATACATTTTTAACAGAATTAAAAGACGGAAGTTATAGTTTATCGGTTGGTTCTACTTTTAATCCTTTTGAAAAAAGAAGTGATAGAGGATTTTTACAAATAGCCCCTGATAAAATTAAAACTATTAAAGATAGCTCTTATATTAAATGAAATAAAGATGCTAAAATAACTTGGCTTGAATATTCTGATTTAGAATGTCCATTTTGTGCTAAATTACATAATTCTGATGTGGAAAAAGTATTAACTGAAAAATACGGTTATGATTTAAATATAGTATTTAATCACTTTCCTCTAGGTTTTCATAAAAATGCACAAACTGGAGCTGAAATATTAGAGTGTTTAGGTGAACAAAAATGAGGTGATGCATTTTATAGTTTACTTAAAAAATCATATACTGATAAAAATTCTGATAAAGATTTTTTAATTAGTGAAGCTGTTAAATTATGAGCAGATAAAGATAAATTAAATAAATGTTTAACTGATGGTACTTATACACAAAAAGTAAAAGATATGCAAAATGCAGGTGCTGAATTATTTAAAATTACAGGTACTCCATGAAATGTACTTATAAATAACGAAACTGGTGAATATGAAGTTATCTCATGAGCCTATCCTGCTGAATCATTTGTAGAAATAATAGATAAATTAAAATAAAAAATAATTAAAAAAATACTGAATTTATTCAGTATTTTTTTAATGTAAAATTTCTTTTATTAACCTATCATCTTTTCTCCAGTTTTTCTTAACTTTAACTCTTAGAGCTAAAAATACTTTTTTTCAGAATACTTTTTCAAGCTCAATTCTAGCTTCTTTTCATATTTTTTGAATCAAACTTCAAGCTTTTCATATAACTATATATTTTTGTGAATCAGATTCAGTGTAGATATAGGCTACCATTTTCATTATATCTTCATTGTCTTCTATTTCTTCTACTCATATATATACACTATGAGGTAATTCTTCTTTTGTGTGTAAAAATGCCTTCTCTCTAATTATTTCACTTATTCTAAAGTAGATATCCTGTTTAGTATAAAAATCATCAGGAAAGAACATAGGACCCATTTTTAAGTATGATTTAATCTTTAGTAATAAATTATCAAATCAATCTTTAGAAATTGAAGATATTTTAAGTATATCATCTCATTTAGGTATAGTTATTCTAGGATTTAAATCTGTTTTTGTATACACTTTTAAAACAGGTTTATTTACCATTTCTAAGATTTCTCTTATATATTCTTCTTCTTTTCAACCTTCTCTACTAGAATCAATGAAATAAAGTATTACTTCGGCATCTTTAAAACTAGAAATAGCAACATTATTTATTTCAGCATTAAATTTTTTTTCAGATTTGTGTATTCATGGTGTATCAAAAAAGATAATTTGCGACTCTCCATCATTAAAAATTGCTAAAACTCTTTTTCTAGTTGTTTGAGGTACATTTGTAGTTATAGATATTTTTTCTCAAATTAATGAATTTACAAAAGTAGATTTTCATGCATTTGGTCTACCAATAATAGCAACATATCATACTTTTTTTTCTATTGTAAGATCACTAGTGTTTGCTAATATGTCTTCTAGGTTTAATTCTTTCATTTAGTTTTATTTACGTTTAATAAATAATAACTCTTACCTGAATCCTTACTCTTTACAAGAGCAAGGGGCTACAGTATGAGCCTCTTTCCCTTGCAAAGGGAGAGAATTCAAGTGAGAGTTATTTTGTATTTTCCACTACTTCCTCTACTTTAATCTCTGTTTTACCTTTTTTATCTCTATAATTATCTACTATATTTAATATTTTTCTTGCTTCCTGCATAGAATTAGGTGCAAAATCCATAATCATATTAGTAGCATTTCATGCTGTTAATATTGTTAATGTCCCATAATTTAACATATTTGCAAATAATCATTTTGTTCTTGAATTTACTTCTTGAACTTGTCATAAATTACATTCAGTTACTGTTCTATTTAAAAATGCTACTTGATCTATTCAAATAATTCTATTGTTAGTTATAGCATACATATCAAGCTCATGATCTAACCATTTAATATATAATAATATCGAAAAAGCCATCCAAAATACTATATTTATTAGGTGAATAATAGTATTAGCTCAAAAAAAGACATATGATAATATACTAAATAGTAATCAAGAAAAAAATACTAACCACAAAATAACATAAATAATCCAATGTCTTTTTACGACCATTATTACTTCCTCACCTGGTCTTAAATTTTCAATTTGTAACATATTTTAAAATTATGAAATATTTGGTTTTTTGATATATAATGCTTCTAATTGTTTTTTATTATCAAGCTTTATTTTTTGAATTATACTTAAATAATTAGGTTTTTCAATAGATTCAATATTTATTCATTCAGACTTAAGGTCTTCATTAGTTACTATTTCTATTTTTCATCATTTTTCTTTTTGCACAAAACAATCTCTTTTTGAAGATGTTTTTATTATTGGATAGTTTCTATATAAATAAAAATAACTTAAAGCAGTCATATTTTTATTTATTATATAGTTTATACTGTTTGCTGCTAATACAGTTGTCCTAACTCATGTAAAACTTCATGGACCATTAACTACAACTATATTTTCTAAATCTAGATATTTATAATTATTTTGTTTTAGAAGATTGTCTATTTCAGGTATTAGTGTAGATGATTCATTACCTTTTGCTAACCATTCTGTCTTGTCTATTATTTGTCTATTATTATCAAATAATAATATAGTTGCTGTATCTGAAATAGTATCTATAAATATATTCATATTTTTATTGTTATTAAACTTTATATATTCTAATTTTTTTATATAATTTGCAAGTAAATTATATAATTAAAGGGAAAAATTGATAGATTTAAAATTAAAAATAGAAAAAAATAAACATTATATAAATTTTGGTAGTATTTTTTCAAGATTGTTATTGTTAAAAAATGAGTTAGAAAATACTAATTCATTTTTATTAGTTGTTGAAAACGAAAAAAATATAAGATCATATATTAAAACGTCAGAATATTTAGGTATAGAGTTAAATGAATTAAATACTGTTTCAGATTTTGTTAATTTATTTTTTAACGAAAGTTGAGAATATATAGCAAATAAAGATATATTTCATTTAAAGCATGATAGTTTAGAACAATTTAAGTATAAAAATTTATTAGAATTAAAAGTTTGAGATAAAATTATACTTACAGAATTAACTGAAAAACTTCATAATTTTAATTATACATTTTCAGAATATGATAATAAAAATTCATTTAAGGTATTATGAGATACTTTAAGTATAACTGATAATATTTGAAATACTGTAAAAATAAGTTTATGGGAAAATGAGATAGAATCAATTTCAAACTGAAAAAATATTTTTTATATATGAAATAATATATGATTAGAATTTAGTACTAAATATAATATATTATTGGATTTACCGGATAATATTTTAGTTATATTAGATTCTTTAGATTTTTATTCTAGTTATGATAAAATTTCTAAGAATTTAACAAATTTTATTATATTTAATTCTTTATCTGATAAAGATAATTATACAGATTTGAGTATTAATGATTTGTATTTAGAAAAAATAGATGACTTTAAATTTATATTAGAGGAGAAGTGAATTCAAAAATATATTTTCACAAAAAACAAAAAAACAATTCATAATTTTTTAGATTTAAATAATCTAACTTGAATAGATATTTTTGAAACAAATTTAAATAATTTAAAAAGTTTTAAAACAAAAAAAAGTATAGTTATAACTGATGATAATATTTCTAGAATATTTGTAAAAAAGAGAATCAAAAGAAGTCTTTCAAAAAATCTTGATTTGATGATGCAGATAAAAGAGTGAGATTATATAGTTCATATTGATCATGGTATTTGAATATTTAGAGAAATAGTAGAGAAGGATTTATGAGGTATCAGAAAAGAATATATTACTCTTGAATACAAAAATAATGATAAACTTTTTATACCTATTACAGAAGTAGCAAGAGTATCAAAATATGTAGGTTCAGAAAATCCTAAATTAACAGGATTAAGCACAAAAGAATGGGAGAAAAAATTACAAAAGGTTTCAGAAGATGTAGAAAAAATAGCATGAGAACTACTAGAAGTATATGCTAAAAGAAAATTAGTTAAATGATATAAATTTCATAGTTTTCCAAAAGAAGAGGCTGTTTTTGCTAATAGTTTTGAATATGTTTATACAGATGATCAAATAAATGTTATTTCTGATATTTATAAAGATATGGAATCCGAAAATCCTATGGATAGATTACTTTCATGAGATGTTTGATTTGGTAAAACTGAAATAGCATTTGCAAGTATTTATAAGTCTATAATAAATTGAAAACAAGCTGCTCTTATATCACCATTGGTTGTACTTGCTTATGAGCATTATGAAAAAGCTATTGAAAGACTTTCTAGTTTTCCTATAAATATATGAATAGTCACTAGGTTTGAAAAAGCTTCATCTATAAAATCAACTTTAGAAAAACTTAAAACTTGAAAAATAGATTTAATAATATGAACACATAGATTATTAAGTGAAGATATACAATTTAAAGATTTAGGAGTTCTGATAGTAGATGAGGAACATAAATTTTGAGTAAAAGACAAAGAAAAAATAAAGAAATTTAAGGGTAATATAGACATATTGTCTATGTCTGCAACACCAATACCCAGAAGTCTTAATATGGCTTTAAATGGTATTAAAAGTATATCTATGTTGACAACTCCACCAGTGGGTAGACAAGATATTCAAACTATAGTTTCTTCTTTTGATGATGATGTAATTTTTACAGCTGCAAAAAGAGAATTTGAAAGATGATGACAATTATTTTTTATACATAATAGAGTTGAAACAATAGAAACTATGTGAAGATTTCTTGAAGATTTATTCCCAGGGAAAAAAGTAGCAATTGCTCATGGCCAATTACCATGAGATAAATTAGAAAAAAGAATAATAGAATTTAAAAGAAAAGAATATGATATTTTGCTTGCAACTACAGTTGTTGAAAATTGAATAGATTTCTCAAATGTAAATACTATTTTCATAAATGAAGCTCAAAATTTTTGAATTAGTCAGATACATCAACTTAGATGAAGAGTTTGAAGAAGTGATAGAAAATGATACTGTTATCTGTTATTTAAAAAAGATAAAATAAAAGAAGATGCAGCAAAAAGACTTAAAACTATTGTCGATTATAGTCATTTATGAGCATGATTTGAACTGGCTATAAAAGACTTAGAAATAAGATGATGATGAGATATTTTAGGTATTAGACAAAGTGGACAATGACATGATATATGAGTGAATTTATTTCTTGAAATGCTTGAACATAAAGTAGAAGAAATGAAAAATAATATAGAGGTGCCGGTACCTTGAAAATTAAAAAGTAGAAAAAGGGTACCGGTACCGATTACGATTGAATTAAATTTATGAGCATATATTGATAATTGATATTTTGCATCTGAACTCGATAAAATAAATTTTTATAGAGAAATTGAAAGTTTGAATAGTTTGGAAGACTTAGAAAATATTATTTCAGATTTTAAAGAAATAAATAAAGATATTCCAGTTGCTACAAATAACTTCTTTGATTTATTAAAACTTAAATTAAAAGCTTCTAAATATAAAATAATTGGTATTAAAAGAGTTTGAATAAATTATCAGATAGATTTCAATACAGATTTTAAAACAGAAGAATTAAAAGAATTTTTAAAATTAGATAAAGAAGTAAAATTTACAGTTATTAATATTTCAAGACTAAGAAGTTCAACAAAGAATTTTGCAAATGAAGAAAAATTCTTACAATACTTATTACAAATTTTTGATTGAAAAATTAAATCAAAAATTAGATTAAAACTTAAAAAATAGAAATATGAAAAAGATTATAACATTAGTTATTTTAAGTTTATTTTTATTTTCTTGTACTAATAAAAATACAAGTGAAACAAATAATTTAGATAATAATAAAACACAAATGAGTAATTACAAAGAATGAGATATAGTAGCAGTTATGAAAACTACTAATTGAACTATAAATATTTTACTTGAAACTAAAAAAGAACCTATAACTACTACAAACTTTATTGGTCTAGCTGATAAATGATATTATGATGGAGTTATATTTCACAGAATTATAAAAGATTTTATGATTCAATGAGGTGATCCAGATGGTACTGGTATGGGTTGAACTAGTATATATTGAGAAAAATTTGATGATGAATTTGATTCAAGCTTAAAAAACAATAAATATACAATAGCTATGGCAAATGCATGACCAAATACAAATGGTAGTCAGTTTTTTATAAATACAGCTAATAATAATTTTCTTGATGGTAAACATGCTGTTTTTGGTAGAGTTGTAGAATGATTTGAAAATGTTGATAAATTAGAGAAAACTAAAACTGATTCGTCAGATAGACCAGTAAAAGAAGCTAAAATGATTTCAGTAAAAATTAAAGAATTTAAAAATGGTTCTTTAAAAGATTATGATTTTAATTTAGAAAATGCTTTAAAAAACTTAGAAAAAATTAAAGAAGATAAATTAAATAGTAAAAAAGATAAGGTTATTCAAAATTGAGATACTATTTCAGTAGATTACACTTTAACCTTAAAAGATGGTAAAAAAATTGATTCTAGTTTAGATAGATGAACTCCATTTGAATTTACAGTTTGAGAAAAACAAGTAATAAAATGATGGGATGAATGATTATTAGGTCATAAAATAGGAGATAAATTTAAACTTGAAGTATCACCAGAAGATTGATATGGTGTATATGATGAAAAAAATGTTCAAGTTTTACAAAAAGATCAATTAAAATCTTTTGTAGATGCTGGAATTAGTTTAACAGTTTGAGAAACTCTTCCAACTTCTAGAGGACAATTTGTTATAATAGATGCAGATGATAAAACAGTAACAATTGATGTTAATCCACCTCTTGCTTGAAAAAAATTATTTTTTGATATAGAAGTAAAAGATATAAAATAAAAAAGAAGACCTAGTCTTCTTTTTTTGATATCACTAATCATTTTCAGCTGCAAACTATATTTCTTCATTTCTCTTTTGCATTATATAAAGCAGAATCAGCCCTTTTTATTATATGATTTTTTGTTTCAGTTTCTCATGATTGTTCTGTAATAGTTGAAACTCATATACTACATGTAATTTTTTGTGGAAAACACATAAGTTTTTTATTTCTACATTCGTTTTTGTGTTTACATCAATTTTTATGTCTACAAAATTTTTCTAGATTATCGTTATTCATTATATAATGAATAAGTTTTTTTTCAATATTCTCTCTAATTGATTCTGCTTTTCTTAATGCTATTTCATGATTTGTTCATTTTAAAATAACAATAAATTCTTCTCATCACCATCTTGCTACTATATCATTATTTCTTAATGATTTTTTTAATATTTCAGATATTCATATTAAAACTTCGTCTCACATATCATGTCAAAATGTATCATTTACCTTTTTGAAAAAATCAATATCTAATATAAATAAAGAAAATTTACTACCACTTCTATTATATTCATTTATTAATTCATCAAGTTTAGTATCAACTATTCTTCTATTATATAATTTAGTTAATGGATCAGTAATAGAATCTTTTTTTAAACTATAATTTCTAGCTTTACTTTCAGCTAATGCTACTTTATGGTATAATAATACATCTCAAACATTTTTTGAAGTTTTAAGTTTTGTTAATATTATATTAGTTGCTTCCTGGATACTTATATCTTCAATATTTGTATTTGTATTTGTATTTGTATTTATTTTTGAGTCTGTATCTTCTGAAATAATTTTATTAACTTCCTGAAGTATATATTCTATAGTAAAATAAGTTTCTATATTTATATCTTCTTTATTTATATAATATAAAGAAGAAACAGGCATATTCATTCTTAAATTAATTTTTTTTAATTGTTTTTCTTTTAGATATAGAGGATGTATAGAAAAATCTCATTCTATTTCTGGTTTATCAGATTTTATTTCTGAATTATTAATCTGATTATTTCAATATTTTAAATAAGTCATATTATTATTTTAGGAGTTTTAGTTTAAAAATATAAATAAAAAAAAACAAAAGTCAAACTTTTTATTTTTTTATAAACATAGCATCTCAAAAGGAAAAAAATCTAAATTTATTTTTTACTGCATAGTTATATGCTTTAATTATATTTTCTTTTCAGGCAAAGCTAGAAACTAGCATTAATAAGGTAGATTTAGGTAAATGAAAATTTGTTATCATAGCATCTACAAATTTCCATTTATATCAAGGATAAATAAATATATCTGTATCTTTACTACCTGAATAAATTATTCAATTTTCATCACTCATAGTTTCTAAAACTCTAATTGATGTCGTTCATGTGGCAATAATTCTTTTTCATTCAGATTTATATTTATTTAATCTATTTGCTACATCTTCTTCTAATTCTATATATTCACTATGCATTTTATGTTCTAATATATTGTCTGTCTTTACTGCCATAAATGTACCAAGTCAAACATGAAGTAAAACTTTTTCTATTTTAACTCATTTTTCTTTTATTTTTTGTATTAATTCATCTGTAAAATGTAGACTTGCAGTAGGAGCAGCTACACTTCCCTCTATTTCACTCCATATAGTTTGATATCTTTCTGAATTTTCTAATTTTTTCTTTATGTATGGAGGCATAGGAATTTCTCAAAGTTTTTCTATAGTTTCAAGAAAATTTACTCATGATTTATTAAATTTCATTATTCTTCATGCTTCAGTATATTCCTGAACTATTGCTTCAAGTCAAAAATCAAAAGTTACTTTTCTTCATGGTTTTAGTTTTTTTCCTGGAAATATTAAACAATCCCAGCTATCTCCTGAAACTTGTTTATGTAAAAATATTTCAACTAATCTTCCATAATCATTTTTTCAATGTAATCTAGCATTTATTACTCTAGTTTTATTCAATACCAAAACATCATTTTCATTTAATTCATCTAGTATAGAATAAAATTTATCTTCTTTTATTTCTCAAGTACTAGCATTTAGTTTTAATAATCTAGAATGATCTCTTGGTTCAATAGGAGTTTGAGCAATAAGGTCTTCAGGTAGGTGATAGTTAAAATCTGATAATAGCATTTTTTATATTTATAATTAAATTTTTGAGTATTATATAGTTTTAAGAGAATAGTCAAAAAATCCTGCCTTTTAGGTAGGATTTTTGTTATATTTAAATTCATATTCTGGATTTAAATGAAGTATATTTAACATATCATTATCAATTATCCAATCTCATTGAACTTTAGAATTATGTGATATTATATTTAATTTATTATTTGATATATTTATTTTTACATTGTCTACTTTTTCTTTTCAAAAAGCTTCACTTATTAAATATTTTATACAAATTTCTTTTTCTTTATCTCATAAATTTTCAACTTCTTTTTTAAGTTGTTGTTTATCCATTTTTCAATCTTCACCAAAAATACTTTCTAATTCATTATCTGCAAAAGCTGCTTCCATTCATAAATATCATACTCAAAGTAATATTGCAATTACTTTTAGTCTAGGTCTTTTTATGGATTTAGTATTTTCTATAGATTTAGATAAAAGTGATCAAAAAGATTTTCAGTTTAATACAGCTTTTCATATAGAATAAGTTCATTCTCAAGCTCATCTAATTATAGAATATATATCTGTTATAGGTTTTAACATATATGTTCAGGCTGCCCTAGAACCTCATTTAATAAATTCTTTTGCTAAAAATACTGAATCAAGTGTCAATAAAGCTCAACCAATTCATGCTTCAACTGCATTAATAGATTCAATTTTTCAATCTTTCCAACTAAATCAACTATCAGAAACTAACATTATAGGTCATACTATTGGTAATAAATACTTCATTTCTTTTTTAAATTCTTCAAAAAAAGGTTTTTCTGAATTTGCTGCTATTCAAGCAACAGCAATTATAGGTAATTTATCTAGAGTTCATTTAACTAAATCAGGAAATTTATTTGCAAGAATATTCCATTTACTAATTCATTTTTTTGCAGCATCAATAGATTCAAAATGTAAAACTAATCTATCTCAAGCTCTTGATATTTCTCATATATTAGATAATTCTCTTAGTTTTCATATACCTTTTGATAAGAAATTACCTTCAAACATTTTAGTTTGAGCATTTGTTATAGCTTTTAATTTTTCATTTAATTTAAATAAATCTGCATTTGCTCAAAATCATAACATAGAATATACTGATCATCTTGCTCAAAATGTATTTGATATTAAATTTCTATCTTTGAAAAATGCAACAAATCTATCAAATGGTATATCATTACTTGGTAGATTATTTATTCATGCTTTTTTAAATAATTCAATAGCTTTAGATGTGTTTCATTCAGATTTTGAAAGTATATGTAGTATTTTATAATTTTCTTTTACTTTATTTAAGTTTTTGATTGCATCATCAAGAGCTCATGTTACATCATTATGTACTCATAATGACTTTGAAATCTTATCAAGATTTTTTATTTGTTTAGGATAATCATTTTTTAATGAGGCTCATATTAAATCATATGTTTTAACAGGTGTTTTTGTTGCAAATTCAATTCATATTCTTGAAACTGTTTCAGAAATAGATAATATAATACTTAATAGTAATCATCATTTTCTGTATAGTAATCATACTATTAGAGCTTTTTCTGTTTCAGACATATTTTCAACAGATTTATTAAAAGTATCTATATTGATTTTATTTGAAATTCATAATGCACTAGCTGATAATTTAATTACCTCACCTGATGCATCAGCAAATTCTAATCAAAATGCAGATATAGGAATAATTTTTTCTGTTAATAATCAAGTAAGTAAAGCAGTAGAATTTAAAATAGCTTCAAATGAAGGTCAAAATAAATCATTTATTCTAATTTCTTGATTATTATTTATTTCTATAAATTTTCAGATACTTTCATTACTTAGTGTTGTGTTTTCTTTTACAAGTTGTTCTAATTTTTTTAATTTATCTCATTCTAATTTAATAGAATATTTTGAGCTAATTTCTTTTGTTATAGATTGTACAATTCTTTTTTGAGCATCTTTTTTTATTTTTTCTATTTGTTCTGGTTTAAGAATATCTTTATAGATATTAGGTATTATTTGAGCAATATCAGAATATGTAAGTTTACCAGATTTTAATTTATCACTTAATTGTTCTAATTGTTTTTTGCTTAATTTATTAATTGATTGTTCTAGTTTATTTTTATTTTCTTCTGTTAATGTATCTCAAAAAGTATTTACAATATACTGTTTTACATCATCTTTAGTTTTTTCTATTTCTTCTGCACTTAATTTTTCTTTAACCTTATCTCAAACTTTTTTAAATACTTCTTTTCAAGCAAACATTCAAAATAATCCTTTAAAAAGTGAAATTAAAGCTCAAAATATATCAAAACTTTTAAGTTTTGAAAAAGCATCATGTAATGCTTCTCATAGTTGAGCTGTATATCAAGTTTTTTTAGCTTTTTCTACTAGTTCTCATCATTTTTTCATTCAAGATTTATATGCTTTTTTTGTTTCACCTTTTACATTATCAAAAGCACTATCTAATTCAACAGAAATTTCATTTAATCAATTATTAGATTTTTCTAGAATCTCTTTTGGTTTTATATTTTTTTTATATTCAGAAATTGCTTCAGATGTATTATCCATTGTTAACTTTAGCTTTTCAAGTCAAAGCTGAGTTATAGTTGAATTTCATTCTTTAATTTTTTGAATTTCAGAAATATTTAAAATAGTATCACCATATTCTTTTAATTCTTTAGGTGTTACTTTTATTTTAAATTTTTCTTTTAACTCAGATACTTTAAATGTTTCTAAAGTATTTCACTGAGATGGAGTTTCAAAGTTATTAGCCATAATTTATTATTAATAATATTTACTATTATTTTATCATACTTTATTTATTAAAACAAAAAAACACCTTAAAATTAAGGTGTTTCATTTAATAATGCTTCATCAATATTAAGTGATTCAATTATTAATGTATTAATTACTCATAAATACATAAGCTCTCAATAATTAGCAAAAATATTTGATCAGCTTAATTTCATATCTCATTGAGGATTTGAATTTGTTTCATATATTATTTCTCATATAGTTGGTATCGCTAGTGCTCAAATTACTTTACTAGTTCATTTCAAATAACCTATATCTTTATTAGCAAAAATTATTGATTTCATTGTTTCTTCAAATCATTTTGCATTTTTAATATTTTTTACAACATGATATGGTGTTAATATACTATCAATTCATTGTTTTCATATCCATTTAGTTCATTTATAAATATGTCATAATCCTGGTACACTATCTAAAAATTTATTTATAGATGAAATTAAATCAGCTCATTTACTTCAATTTAATTTATCTTTTATTTTATTTATAATATTTTCGGAATCTTTTTTAATATTTAATCACATTTTTCATAAAATTTCTTGATAATTATCTTTATAAAATTGTGTTTTTTCTTCTGCTGATAATTTTCTTTCTTTTCAATTTTCTTTTATTATTATTTCATCTTTTGAGACTTTATATTTTCATTTCCAATCAAAAAATCAATCTTTTAATTTTAAAATTTTTCATTCTTCTAATTCAGATATTTTTTTCTTTGATGCGTCTTCTAATATAGATACTTTATCTTCTTTTTTTATTTTACTAAGAATTTCTTTTTTTGTATATAAATCATTATCTCAAGTGATTTCATATTTTCAATCAGACCTCTTTTTATATGTTTTATCTCAAATAGTAATTTTTCATTCATCATTTATTTGTTTTGTAAATTGTTTTTCGAAAAGTGAATTTATTTTTTTAGTAACAATTTCTTTTTTAGATTTAGCAATTATATTGTTAATATCGTTTGTTTTACTTGTAAAAATAGATTCTTCATATTTACTTAATTTTTCTCATTTTTTAATTTTTACAGCTATAGTATTTAGTAGTTCATCAGATACTTTTCATGTTTTTATAAATGTATCATAATCTTTTTCTGATATTGTTTCTTTGATATTATTAGTATTATTTTCTACTTTTTGTAAGTTTTCAACTTTAACATTTCTCACTTTTCATGTTTCTGGTTCTCTAAATTTTCAATCAGTTCATTTTATATATTCTTTTCATGTTTTTTTATGAATATATTTTTCATAAGTAGTTTCTTTGATTGTTTCTACAGGTCTAGTAGTTTCAGCTTGAATATTACCATTTTTGTCTTTAGAAAATTTTATTTTTCATACTCATCTAAATAGTCAGACCATTATTAATGCTTGCATATATTCTTCCCATGACCAATTTCATTCTCATTCAAAAGCTATTTCTATTCATGTTGAAGTTCAAGTTAATAATCATGCTTCTGCTAAAACTCAAGTAATAGAAGTATTTTTGAACATTAAAGGAGGTACTTTTTCTGTTAATTTTCCTATTTTTAAAAGATTAATCTCAGTTTTATCTAAATATGTTGAACCTGCTACAGATTTTTTAAAATTTACATCTTTTATTGACTTCATTATTTTAGATACTCATCTAAGTACTCACATAAATGCTATAGACTTTGATACTTCTTTTAGATTTAAGTTATTTTCTCAAATATTATATCCTTCAAAATTTCAATAAACTAAATTGTTCATTGTGTTTGTTCACATATAGAAAGATGTTCATTCTATACCAGCAGTTCAAACAAATCTAACTAAGCTTCATGCTCTACTAGTAGCTTGTCATATTTTTAGTGCTTTTGATCAATAATTTACTGCCATCATAGCACCTCTTGCAGCTATCATTCATACTCACATTGTTACAGCTGAAATAGCTAGTGTTGTTCAAATATCAATAGCAGTATCTATATTATCATCAGCTATTACTAACACATCTCAACTAGAAGTACTAGATAAACCAGATAAATTTGCATATATTCATGTATAATCTGAATTTTCATTTCATCTATTAGGCATAGATTCAATTTGTGATTCTATTAATGTATGTTTAACTAATGTTTGAATTGAATAATTTACATTTAATTCAATAAAATCATTTAATAATATTTCAGGTTCTCATTTAACTTTTTTATTTTTATTTATTTTTTCTAATATTTTAGAATATTCATCTCTATGTTTTTCTTGTTTAACTTTTATTTTTTTATAAGCTTCTAATATTTCTTCTGATATTTCTTTATTTCATATTAGTTTATTTAATTCATCTTTGTTGTTATTTTCTATATATTTTAATAAATTTTTATTATTTAATATTTCTGAAATATTTTTAAATTCAGGTTTTATTAATAAGTGATTAGCTACTTTTTCTTTTATTGTTGTACTATTTCAACTTAATCATTTATATCTCATTAAGTTAAAAATTTTTATAAGTTTTTCATCTTTATCTAAGTTATCTGAAAGCAATATCTTTTTGATTTCTTTCATATCATTTGATCCAATTATGCTTTCTTCAGATTCAGCTTTTTGAATTTTTTCAAAAATAGAATTAATTAAAGGTTCACTATTTCATGATTTATTTGTTATAACTCAATTGTATAAATTAGAAAAATCTTTTTCTATTCATTTAATTTGATTATTTATTATATCATCATCTTTTCTTGCACTTTTCCAAAATAATCAATCAACTATATTATTTGCTTCTGTTTTCCATATATCTAAAATCTCATTTAAAATTGCAACTTTTTCAAAAGATTTTATTTTATCTAAATCTTCTTTACTTAATTCTTTTGAGTTTTCTTTTGTAGTTCAATCTTCTAAAACTAAAAATGATCTTCAATTTTTAAAAATATAGTGTTCTGTATATGTAGGAGAACTATTAACTTCATTAATTTCAGAATCATTTGAGATATCTGTTTTTTTAGCTGTTTTAGGTTTATTTTTTATACTATCACTATTATTATCTTTTTTAACTACTTCTTTTTTTCAAGGCAAAATAATTACCTCATCACTAGTTTTAATTTTAGGTAATTTTAAAATATCTCCTACTCTTAAAGTATCTCATGCTATACCATCAGATCATTTTTTTCACCAAGCAAGTTTATCATCTCTCATTAAATGTCTTAGTTTTTGAGGTTCTAGTTTAGTATTAAAATTTACTATGTAATTTACTATATGTATAATATCTTTATTTGTTTTTGTAAATTTAGGATAATGTTTTTTTGTTATATTCCATAAGTTATCTCATGATTTAACTGTATAACTAGATAAATTATTTAAATCTAATTTTGATTCAAATGTTTTCTTTTGCTTTTCAGAAAAATTTATTTGTTTTTTAGTTTTTTCTTCTGTTATTAATCATTTAGCAATATTTTCATCAACTATTTGATTAATATCTTTTTTAGAGCTAGTTATAATACTATTTTCTTCTTTATTTTGTTTTTGAAGTAATTGAATATAATCATTTTTATATTGATTCAATTTATTAGTCATAGTAAAATCACCACTTGGAATGGTTTGTATTTGATTATCTAAAAATTTTATTATTTTTTTTATCTGTTCTTTGGATCCTTCTCATTTTTCTATTTCTTGTTTAATAGAATCAAGGGTCGTAGAAATATTTTTAAATTCATGATGAAATTTATCTTCTTTTATTCATCAATCAGCTATTTCATTTAGGTAAGAAATTTGTTTTTCTATTTTATTACTCATAAGATAATAATTATTTTTATAAATTCCTTATTATATTACCATATATATTTAAATAAGGTCAAAAATATCATATTGACATTTTATTTAAATGTAGTAAATCCAGCTTATCAAATTTAGTTTGCAAAAAATACCCTTTTAAATAGACTTTTATTAAAATAATTAATTAAAAAAATAAAAATGCTGACACGTATTACTAAATACTCAATTAAAAATATTTTAAGAAACAAATTTCTAAGTTTTTCTTCTATTTTAGTTTTAACATTATTAATGTTTTTTATTAATATACTAGTAGTTTTACATGATGTAAGTTTTAAACTTATTGATAGTATAAATTCTAAAATGACTATATCTTTGTATTTAGATGATAAATATGATAAAAATTCTATTGAAGTTATAGATTTGATTGAAGATATTAAGAAAAGTGCTTGAAAGTGAGAAATTAATGTTGAATATAAAACTAAAGAAGATATTTTAGAAGATATTAGGGTAAAAGAACCATGATTAGTTAAAATATTAGAAAGAAGTAATCCCTTACCAGATACTATTATATTATCTAATATAAAATTAGATGAATATGTTGATTTAAATAGAATAATAGAAAATAAATTATTTTTACTTACAAAAACTAATGATAATTGAGAATATTTTGCTAATTATACTTCTCAATACAATAGAATAACTAGTGTAATAAATGTTTTAGATCTGTTACAAATTTGACTATATGCAATAATATGAATATTTATAGTATCCATTTCTATAATAATATATTCTATTATAGGTAATTTTATTTATTATTATAGAGATGAAATATATATAACCAGATTAGTTTGAGGAAGTAAGAAATTTATATATTGACCATTTGTTATACAATGATGAATTTATTCCTTTTTAGCGTTTACATTAAGTTTTTTAATCTTTGTATTAATATTAGATAGTTTAAATAGTTCATTTTCTGATTTGTATATTTTTAATTTTAAAACACCAATTTTTATTATAGAAATGATTATATTTATATTAATTTGATGATTTGCATGATATTTATCATCTAAAAAATACCTTAAATAAAAGGAATAAGTATATAACTTATTCTTTTTATTAAAAAAAGTATAAAAAAGATTTGCATAACAAATAATTTTTCATATACTGCATTTCGCATTTACAAATGGATTCATAGCTCAGCTGGTTAGAGCGCCGCACTGTCACTGCGGAGGTCGCGAGTTCGAATCTCGTTGAGTCCGCCATTATTAAATTAAATGTAAAGCCAGCAAATATTTTGCTTAACAAATAGGGAGTCGAAAATAAATTTTAAGAATTTACCTCCGTATTCGTTTATTATATTTGTTAAACTTAATTCTTTGGGGAATTAGCTCAGTTGGCTAGAGCGCCTGCCTTGCACGCAGGAGGTCAGGAGTTCGACTCTCCTATTCTCCACCATTTTTATTTTAAATTGTAATTATCTTATAATGCCTGCAAATAAAAGACCTAGAAGATTAAACTATGCAGTTAACAAGAAATGACCTAAAACTTGAGGAAAAGTTGGAAAAGCAGTAAGTCATTATAAAAAACTGCAAGAAAGAATCGGTTTCGAATGAGAAACTAAATGGTTAATAAACGCTGTAAAAATCGTTTCAGTAAAATTAAAAAAATACCAAATAAATCTTAACAAAATATAGTATGCCTAGATTAACAGGACACACACATAGAAAATTAAGAAGAGCTCTAACTCTAATTGAAAAAAAAGTTAGAAAAACTAGAAAATAAAAATTGATTTTTTATTCTAAATTATTAAAGTTTTAATACTTTAAAATTTTATTTATATATTAATACATATTATTATGGCATTCGATAGAAGTAAAGCACATATGAATATTGGTACTATTGGTCATGTAGATCATGGTAAAACTACTACTACTGCAGGTATTTCTGCTGTATTAACTGCATTACAAGGTGGTGAAATTAGAGATTTCGCTTCAATTGATAATGCTCCAGAAGAAAGAGAAAGAGGTATTACTATTAATACTTCACATGTTGAATATGAAACAGCTGATAGGCATTACGCTCATGTAGATTGTCCAGGACATGCTGATTATGTTAAAAACATGATTACTGGTGCTGCACAAATGGATGCTGCAATATTAATTGTTGCTGCTACTGATGGTCCTATGGCTCAAACTAGAGAACATATCTTATTATCAAGACAAGTATGAGTTCCTTACATCGTTGTATTCATGAATAAATGTGATATGGTTGATGATGAAGAAATGCTTGAATTAGTAGAAATGGAAATTAGAGATTTATTAACTAAATATGATTTTCCAGGTGATGATACACCAGTTATTAGAGGTTCAGGACTAGTTGCTCTTGAAAATCCTACTGATATGGATAAAGAATATGGTGCTAAAACTATTGTTGAATTATTTAAAGCTATTGAAGAATTTGTTCCAGTTCCTGATAGACCAACTGATAAAGATTTCTTAATGCCTATTGAAGATGTATTTTCAATTAAAGGTAGAGGTACAGTTGTTACTGGTAAAATTGAAACTGGTATAATTAAAGTTGGTGAAGAAGTTGAAATAGTTGGTATAAGAGATACTCAAAAATCTACTGTTACTGGTGTTGAAATGTTCCACAAATTATTAGATGAAGGACAAGCTGGTGATAATGCAGGTATTCTACTTAGAGGTACTCAAAGAGATGATGTTGAAAGAGGTCAAGTTCTAGCTAAACCAGGAACTATTCAACCACATACTGAATTTGATGCTGAAGTATATATACTTACTAAAGATGAAGGTGGTAGACATACTCCATTCTTCAAAGGTTATAAACCTCAATTTTACTTCAGAACTACTGATGTAACTGGTGATATTGAATTACCAGCTGGAGTTGAAATGGTTATGCCTGGTGATAATATTCATATTGATGTTAAACTACAACAACCTATTGCAATGACTGAAGGTTTAAGATTTGCAATTAGAGAAGGTGGTAGAACTGTTGGTTCAGGTGTTGTTGCTAAAGTTAAAGCATAAGCTTTTTACTTAATGTAAGCTAATAAACTTAGTATTATCTTGAAATATAGATAATACTAAGCAATTAGATTATATTAAAAACGAATTTATTTATTACTGTATTTAAAATGTCTGCAAAAAAAACTACAACTAAAATGAGAATAACTGTTAAATCTTTTGATCATAGATTATTAGATGAAGCTGTTAAAAAAATTGTTATGATTGCTAGTGATTCTTGAGCTAACGTAGTTGGACCAATTCCATTACCTACTAAAATCGAAAAAATCACTGTTAATAGATCTACTTTTGTTAATAAAGATGCAAGAGAACAATTTGAAATAAGAAGACACAAAAGATTAATTGATATCTTGGAACCTTCTGCAAAAACTATGTCATTATTACAAGATATATCTATTGCTAATGGAGTATCTGTTGAAATTAAAGCATAATTAAAAATTACTTTACTACTATAATTGAAACAACATGTCTAGAGTTTGTGAAATAACTTGAAAAAAAACAGCTGTTGGTAATAATAGATCTCACTCATTAAGAGCAACTAAGAGAAAATTTTACCCAAATCTTTTCTATAAAAATATAAAAGATCCTGAAACAGGATTAGTATATAGAATTAGAGTTTCAGCTAAAGGTCTTAGAACTTTAAGAAAACACTGAGTTATATAAAATATATGTAGACAAGTCTTCCGACTTGTCACTACTTATGCCCGGATGGTGGAATTGGTAGACACGCGAGACTTAAAATCTCGTTTCTTCGGAAGTCCGGGTTCGATTCCCGGTCCGGGCACCACTTTTAAAAAAAACAATAAAAAACATATAAGCCTTCAGTTAGAGTTAAAAATATTAATTTTTGATTTTAAACTTAGGGTTTACACTAAAACTATAATTTATAAATATTAGAAGATGTTAAAAATAAGATTATCTAGAGCAGGTAAAAGAAATATGCCATTTTTCAGAGTTGTTTTAACTGAACATACATCTGCAGCTAAACATGGATACAAAGAAGTATTAGGTTTTTATAATCCTATTTCTAAAGAATTCAAAATCAAAGATTTAGATGCTGTAAAAAAATATATTGGAAATGGTGCACAATTTTCTCCAAGAGTAGAAAAATTAATGAAAGTTAATAATATTGCTATATAATAAAAATCCTTCAATTTTTTTAAAGTTGAAGGATATTATTTTTTTAATATAATTATGATTATGAAGGAGGTAGATTTTTTAGAATTTATAGTTTCAAACCTAGTTAATAATAAGAATGATATTGTTATAGAAAGATCAGAAGATGAATTAGGTATACTTCTTACACTTAAAGTAAACAAAGAAGATATGTGAGTTATTATTTGAAAATGATGAAACACAATCAATTCAATAAGAACTTTATTGAGATTGTTTTGAATGAAGATAGATAAAAGATTAAACTTAAAAGTTTTAGATTAATTTTTAATTAAAATACATATGATTTTTGAAACTGTTCAAGCATATAGTAATAACGCTGCACTATTTGGTCCAAATATGACTTTCTGAGATTTTATATTATTAGGTATCTCATTATTTGTATTAGCGTCATGAATTTTTTCAATTATTTTTATTTTATGGTGAGGTTTACTTTTAATTCTTTCTTGAGGTAAAGATGATAAAATAAAACCAGCTATTAATACAATCAGATATGCTGTTATTGGTATAGTTGTTACAGTTTTAACTATATTTGTATTTCCAATTTTAGGTAGATTACTTTGACTTGATGTTGAACAATATGCTGAACCTAAAAGAATTTTTCAAAAAATAGAAGAAATTTGAAATAAAATGTTTGCTACACCAGATAATCAGATTTATAATTGAGATATAAATAATATTGATGAATTTCCATCTGATTTTTCAGATTTATAAAAAAGACACTTACTTTAGTAAGTGTCTTTTTTAAATATTAAATATAACCATTTTTGTTTTATATTCATATTATCTATTTTAGAATCTTTTATTTTAATATCTTCTATTATATCTTTTTTTTCTATTTTGTTAGTTATAAAGGTATTATATATGCTTTGAGTTGTTAAATATATTACTTCTTCTCATTTATTCTTATATGATTGTTGTTCTTTTAATATCTTATTTTTATAAGCTAAAGAACTTTTATATTTTATTATGCCTTCTGCATCTTTTATTTTATTTTTAATATCATTATTTAGATAGGTAATATATTCTATATGTGAATTTATTTTATATTCATAATATGTTTTACTAACTATAAGATATAATATATATAATATACTTAATATCATTAATAAGAATATATACTGTTTTTTCATATTTTTTGTATATTTTAGAATTTTATATAGAATGTTTTTATATTGTACATTCATTAATTTTATTTTCTTTATAATACTTAAAATGGAAAAATTACAAGGTGATTTTTATTGAAATAAAAAGGTCCTATGACTTAAGGTTAAAAATAAATTTATATTATTAATTATAATATTTATTATTAGTATAATTTGAGTTTGAGTTTTTAATTCAAATTTAGCTCATAATGATAGAAATTCATATATTGTTTTAATTAACTGAAATGCTACATTAAACAGTATACCTCTTAAGTCTAATAAAAAAGAAGTTTTAAAAATATGAGATACAGTTAGAACCTTATGAATAAGCTCTTTAGCAGTTTTAGAATGGTGAGATGGTAGTGTAACTAGGTTATGATGAAATAGTTCTGTTAAAATTAATGAAATATATCTTTCTGAAAATTTAGATAAAATAAATATTTCATTTGAATTACTAAGTTGAAAAAGTTGGTCTAATGTTGTATCTTTTTTATGAAAATGATCATATTTTAATGAAACTTTTATAGATAATGTTGCAGCTGTTAGGTGAACTGTTTTTGATGTTGATTTAAATTCTGAATATTTATATGTAATAGATCATAAAGTTACGTTAACAAAAGAAGATTGAAATGTTATTTTAGTAAAACAAAATCAACCTTTTAATTTAAAAAGTTTTGAATTTATACCTTTAGAAGAATTTATAACTAATTTTAAAGATAAAGCATGGGAAAAATTGAATAAATGAATTGATAAAGAGTTATTAATTAATTTGGAAAAACAAATTAATGAAAATTTAAGTAAATTAATTAATATTAAAGATTTAAATATAGATAAAATTTTACAAGATAATAAAAAAAGAAAAGAAGTATATAATGAAATATTAGCTGATTATCAGAAATTAAATTTTATTAAATCAGATAACTTAGAATTATTTAAAAAGAAAATAGAATTAAAGGAGGCATTAATAAAATTATCATCTGATGAAAACAGAGATATATTGATTAAAAATACATTTTATGATTTTCAGGATATTGTTAGTTCAAAAAAATATGAAAATTTAGATATTTTATTACCTATTTTAGAAAATAATAAAGATTTATTAAAATCTTTAAATTTTAATAAAATAGTAAATTTTAATTCTCTACCAAAAGAAATTAAAAATAAATTTTTAGAATTAAAAATATTAATAATAGATACTAGTAAAAATATTGATAAAAAAATAAAAGAACAATTAGATAATTTTAATAAATAATTAATTAACTGTGTTTAAGCAAATATTAAAAAACAGAAATATACTATCTATATTATTAGCAATTTGAATTTTCATTATAATACTTATTATTAATCATTTTGATTTTTTGTATACTTTTGATAAAAAGGTTCAAAGATTAATTATAGTTAATAAGATTGATGTTAGTAATGATATAGTTGTCATAGAAATTGATGACAAAACTTTAGAAGATTGAACTTTATGAAGATTTCCATTTAATAGAAAGTATTATTGACCAATTGTTGATTATTTAAAAAGAGAATGAGCTGCAGTTACTGCTTTTGATATGATATTTACTGAAAAAAGTAATCCTGATTCAGATAAAATATTTTCAGATTCAATTAAAAATGCAAAGAATGTTATTATATGATCTTATATAGCTAATTCTAAAGATCAATCTAAAAACAATAAACTAAAATCATATTTTAAAAAATCAATATTTAATGATTATTTATTATCTACATGATTTGTATCACCAATTATAAATAAAAAAAATTGAGTTGTTTATTCTATTTTTCCTTTTGCTAAATTAGGGGAATGAAATATATATGATCATTTAAGTATAGCTATACTTAAAGAATATTATAAATATATTTATAATAATACTATTGAGGTTTATGATAATAAATATGATAAGAATTATTTTTATTTAACTGAAAATAAAAAAATTCCTTTTTCTAGAGAATGATCTCATGAAATTTTAATAAATTATATTGATAGAACAGAAAATAGTTACTTGAAATTCAGAACTTTTTCTTTTATCGATATATATAAAGATGCTTTATTGAAAGAAAAAAGTTTAGCATTCGATTTTAAAGATAAAATAGTCATAATTTGAACTTCTGCAAAAGGTATAAAAGATATATTTTATACTCCAAATGGAAGTGAACCTTGAGTTTATACTCATACAAATATGATTAATACTGTATTAAAAAATAATTATATTGTTTATTTTAATAAAAATATAGAATACCTATTATTATTATTATTAATTATTTTATCTGTATATTTTAACTTAAGCCGTTCAGGTTATATATTATTTTTAAGTAATATAACTATTGCTATTGTATTTTTAATAATATTTCCAATTTTAGTTGTTTTTTTTAGTAAAACTATAATTAATTTTCCTATTGAATTATTAGTTTGATTAATATTATCTTTAGCAGTATCAAATACAGTTAAATATTTAATTGAAAATAAAAACAAAGTAAAATTAAATAAAGCACTTTCAGAATATGTTTCTGTAGATGTTGCAAAAGAAATTTTATCTTGAGAATGAAAAATAAATCTTGATTGAGAAAATAAAAAGATTGCTATTTTCTTTTCTGATATTGAATGATTTACAAGTATTTCAGAACAATTTTCACCAGAAGAATTAGTTTGATTTTTAAGAGAATATCTTAGTGATATGTCTGATGTTATAATGGATGAAAAATGATTTATTAATAAATATGAATGAGATGCTATAATGGCACTTTGGTGAGTATTTTGAGAGGATAATAATAAATCCTATAGTATATGTTTATCAGCTATAAAACAGCAAAATTTACTTAAAGAATTAAATAAAGAGTGGTCTAAAAGAGGATTTTCAGAAATTAAAGCAAGAATAGGTATGCATTTATGAAATGCTATTATTTGAAATATATGATCTGAATGAAGAAAAATGGAGTTTACTGCTCTTTGAGATAGTGTAAATTTAGCTTCTCGTTTGGAGTGAGTAAATAAATTTTATGGTACATATATATGTGCTAGTGAAGATATATATCTTATTGAGAAAGATAATTTTGAATTTAGGTATTTAGATAAAATAAAAGTTAAATGAAAAGAAATACCAATTAAAATTTATGAATTATTATGAATTAAATGAGAGGTTTCAGCTGAACAATTAGAAATAAAAAAACTATTTGAAAAAGCTACTGAGTTATATTTAGCGAGAGAATTTATAAAAGCTAGAACTATTTTTAGAAAATTAATAAAAATGTGAGACTCTGCATGAAAAATGTATTTAGATATGTGTGATATATATATAAAATCACCACCATGAGATGATTGGAGTGGGATTGCTACTATGTCTTGAAAATAATATAAAAAATAGTCAAAAAAAGTTTGACTATTTTTTTTTATAAATATAATAGGTCTCGCAATAAGAGTTATGCGACCATCGTCTAGGGGTTAGGACACCTGGTTTTCATCCAGGTAACCGGAGTTCGATTCTCCGTGGTCGTACCATTTAAATTATTGCTATATCGCGGGATGGAGAAGCGGTATCTCGTCGGGCTCATAACCCGAAGATCACTGGTTCAAGTCCAGTTCCCGCAACCATTTGAAATTAAAAAAATCTTACTTATCTTAAGTAAGATTTTTTATTATTTATAAATCCATGGAGCTATTATATTTAATATAACTCAACTAAGTAACAATAATATTAATCAAGTTAAAGTTCATATTATTCTCTTTTTAGCATCATCTTTCATACTTGGTTCAGCTCATCACATAGAGTATAAAATACCATTTAATATAATAAATAAAACAGCTCACAAAGATGCAATAAAAGTAAAATATTTAATAATACTTCACATCATAGATATTACAGACCCAAATCATTTTTCTATTTTGCATTTATAAGTTTGAGGTTTTCAGTCTTTGTATTCTTTTGCAGTTATATATCATTCATTTCATTGACTGTTTATAGCTTTACAGTTTGCTCATGGAATTGATTCAGTTACAATTACACTTACTGTATCTGATTTTTCTGCAGCATATGTATTAGAACTATAATTTATTCCTAAAAATCAGATTACTGAGCTTATTATTAATAATTTTATTAAAATATTTTTCATAGTTTATATACTTAGTTTAGATAAATCTTGTAAAAATAAATGAGATGCCATTAATATTACAGTTGCTATTATTACATTCATAATAATATTTTTTGCTTTTTTTGTTTTTTCTTCGTCACCATTTGATGTTATATAATAATATCAAGCTAATGTTAAGAAAAATATTGCAACTGGTCAAGCAAAGAATAATACTAGGTTTTCTATTGTATTAAATATTGTTGCTCAATCGGATATACTTCAGCTATATACAAGTGCTTGCCAACTTTCAATAAATCAAACAAAAATTAATCATACAATTGATATTAAAATTTTATTTTTTGCTTCTTTTACTACTTCTTCTTTTCATGCTGATGTCATTATTTTTATTGCAGAAAGAATAATCATAAATACTGCAATTGTAAAAATTACTGATTCTAAAAATAATACAATTCATCAATTTATAGTTTGTGTAAAATTAGTAATATTTATAAATACACTTTCATTTCATACGGCATTTGTGCTAGACCAAGTTCAATTAATATTTCAATCTAGTGATCATTTTTTTGCAACAAACATACTATATAATGCTCAAGGTATATTTATAAAAATTAATGCCATTAAAGTATACCATAATTGAGATTTTGATGTACTAAGTTTATCTTCATCATTTCACATAGAGAGTATCATCTGTACTCCTATATATACCATAAATATAATGAATATTCATGATACAACAGTTTTAATAATTGTTAGAATTTTAAATCAATTATCTTTTACTACATCAGTTATATCTCACTCTGTAGATGTTAATTGTATAGAATTATTTGATATTTGTTCTATTCATTTTGCATCATTAAAATTTATATATCAGGCGGCATCAACTCATATAGTTCAAAATATACTTCATATTAATATAAATACTGTAATAATTTTTATTAAATTTTTCATATTTTTTTTATTAAACGTTATTTATAATAAAAGTTAAAATTAAGTAGTTAGCAACTAGAATAGTTAATCATATAGCTATATATAAAATAATACTTTTAGATTTTTTTAATTTTTCTTCATCTCATACTGATGTTAAAACCATAAATCATGCATATATAATTAATATAACTACAATTAATCATATAAATCAATTCATCCAATTTATAATATTTACAATTATATCAGATGCTCATGTTAATTGTATATTAGTTGTACAATTAACTCAACCGATACCTGAACAGCTTACTTTTGAATATACTGAATCAACTATTTTTGCTGAAGCTTTAATTAATATAAATCATACTATAGAATATACTACTGTCATTTTTCATGCTTTAGCTTGTTCTTCATCTCAATTAGAAGTTACTATTTTAAAGAATGCATATAACATCATTGCAATAAAGATAAAACTAGCTGATGTTTCTAGAAGCCTAATTAATGGTTGAAGTACAATATCTACGAAATTTTTTGCTAATGATACATCAATTGCTTTATCAAAAAGTATATTAATCGTATAGTATGATAATTGTGTAACTATTATTCAAGCTGATATCCATAAAATTCATTTTTTAAAATTTGATACTGATTCTTCACTTTTTTCTGAAAATAATAATCTTAGAACTATTATTAAAAAATATATTCAAGCTATAAGGAAGAATAAATTTTTTAGATCACGAGATATTCTAAGTAGAGAATCAAAAATTCATTGTTGTCATGATTTATTTATATTAACTGTAAAATCAGTAGTTTGATTTTTTAAATTATTTAATGCATTATTATTTTTAACAACTCAATTACTAGAAGTTTCTGCTCATGTTGTTAAATTGGACACACTAATTGGTTTATCAGCTGCATGTGTTAAATTAATTGGAAAAGAAGCAGTAATAAGTATTAATATGAAAAGTATTCTTGTTAAAAATCTCATAAAGTATTTTTATTAATTAATATTTATATTTATTTTAACATATTTATTTATATAAAACAAAAAAATACCACTTTTATATAAAGTAGTATTTTTATTCTGGACTAATTCAAAGTCTAGCTTCAATTTCCATATCAACATATTTTTTCTTTCTTCAGTATTTTTTTCTTGAATATTCTTTTATTATGCTAGCTATTTTTTTGTTTTGATATTCATTATCCCAAATTGTTTTTAAATCAAATACTCTACTAGAAGCATTATCAATATTTAATTTACAATATGTAGTAAAATTAGCAATTCATATAATATCTTGTTGTGATAATAAAGGAGCATATTCTTTTTCCATATATTCCGCATCATCTGCACCAACTTTGAAACTCATAATAGTTCAGGCATTACCAAATACTGCATCTTTAATTGTAGGTTTTCCATCTTTTCATTGACCTCAAATTTGAGCAATAAATTGATGAGCCATTATTAAAGATAGTTTATATTTTCTGGCTTCTGATAATATTTCTCAAAAAGTTTCAGTTGCAAAGTTTTGAAACTCATCAACATAAAGATAGAAATCTTTTCTTTCTTCTTGAGGAATATCAGCTCTACTCATTGCAGCCATATTAATTTTTGAAACAAATATTAATCATAGTAATTGGGCATTAAGTGCTCAAATTTTACCTTTTGATAGATTAACAAGTAATACTTTTTTATTATCCATTATTTCTCTGATATTAAATGCAGATTTTGGTTGTCAGATAATATTTCTAATTGTAGTATTTGTAATAAATGGTCCAAATTTTGAAGTAAAATAAGGTATCATTTCTT
>Ga0256840_1000870_pt1 | contig 29896 bp, 27 predicted proteins | sample 355202metaG_FD_185969 | JGI IMG/M metagenome (GOLD analysis project Ga0256840, IMG submission 185969) | Hydrothermal vent microbial communities from Mid Atlantic Ridge, Atlantic Ocean - 355-202 | ecosystem: Environmental > Aquatic > Marine > Hydrothermal vents | place: Atlantic Ocean: Mid... | reverse complement strand
CTGTACTAGGTAGCCTCCTTAAAAAAAGCGCTACTATAATGGCATACAGCAGCATTAGCATGATGATGCCAACAGGAACTGCTATTAGCATCCATTGTAAAAACCCAACCGAAACACCACTTTGCATTTGATAAAATTGTGAAAACACTAGATTTGGAGCTGTGCCGACTAACGTCATCATTCCTCCTATAGAGGCTGAATAGGCAATAGCTAGCAATAAGCCCAATGCAAATTGATGCGCCTGCTTTACAGTCAAAAAAGTTTCAAGACGAGCAATAATTGCTAATGCAATGGGAAGCATCATTAAAACCGTTGCTGTATTGGAGATCCACATTGACAGACCTACCGTTGCGACCATAAAGCCGAAGACTAATTGCAGCGGATGACCTCCAAACAGCACCAGAATATTGAGCGCTATTCTTTTATGCAAATTCCATCGCTGCATTGCCAAGGCAATCATAAACCCGCCGATTAATAAAAAAACCGTTGAGTTCATGTATTGGCTTGCAACTGCCTTGCTGGAGGCTATTCCCAGAACTGGAAAAAAGACAAGAGGGAGAAGTGCGGTTGCCGCTAGGGGTATTGCTTCTGTCACCCAAAATATAGACATCATAATGGCGCAGGCCGCCATTCTGTTCGTTTGTATATTTTCTCCAAAATTTGCGAATAATATAATAAAAAGGGGGAGAGCAATACCTACAGCTAACCCTATTCTTTTCATCATAGTCATTTATACCCGCTTTTTGAGATACTTCATTAACCTAAAAAAATCAGTTGAGCACGGATTTTGTGGGAAATCTGGGCAAAAAAGGCAAAGAATAGCTCGAAGATAATGGCCGTAGTCCTTATCGAGAGCTATTCTGCAGTAGTTTTGTCCAGATTTTTCACAAAACCATGAAGCGAAATACACTCACCCATCTGGTGAATAATGAAAAACTGGATTATACAGTTTATTTAACAAGTTACAGCTAAACTAAGCGTTCAACTGATTTATTTAGGATTAACCAATGCAAGAGGCCTAACATCCATGGCATTAATGAATAATACTGATTCAAATGAATGCCATCATTTCTATCTGAGGGGGAATTATTACCCAGCAGCAAAGAACAGGATCTCTCCTATTCTCGAGATGACAGAATATAATTTGTTTCCTTCAGCCAGTCATACTACGCCCACCAAACCAAAGTCTTCCATGAGCCCACAGAAAACAGCCTCCTAAAGGTGATATTGAGGACTAAACTCATGTACTGCATCAACCATTGCCTTTACATGCTCAGGGTTTACATCAGGCAAAATGCCATGCCCTAGATTAAACACATGTCCCGAACCTTGGCCATATTTTTGCAAAATTGTTTTAACTTTTTGTTTAATTTTTTCTGGCTCAGCATACAATGCGATTGGATCCATATTTCCTTGCAACGCAACTTTTTCACCCACTCGTGTCCGTGCTTTTGCAATATCAGTCTGCCAATCCAGTCCTAATGCACTATAACCTGCATCAGCCATATCTTCCAGCCACAGACCTCCGCCTTTAGTGAAGAAAATGGTGGGAACCTCCTTTCCATCCACATCAGTTTTAAGCAAAGCTCTTACCTGTTTTGCATAGTTCAATGAAAATTCATCATAATCTTCTGTTGAAAGCATGCCGCCCCAGGTATCAAACACCATAACGGCCTGAGCACCTGCTTCTATCTGTGCGTTTAAATATGACGCGACTGACTGTGCCAGCTTATCCAGCATCTGATGCATCAGCAATGGCTGCTCATACATCAAGCCCTTAACTTTTTGAAAGCTTTTACTGCTGCTGCCTTCAACCATATAAGTAGCTAATGTCCAGGGGCTTCCTGAAAAGCCAATTAGTGGCACTCGGCCTTGCAAGTTTTTTCTGATCAAACTTACCGCATCAACTACATACCGTAAATCTGTCATTGGATCTGGAATGGGAAGTTTCTTTATATCGCTTTCCGTTCTAACCGGGTTTTTAAATTTTGGCCCTTCCCCTTCTGAAAAATAAAGTCCCAGCCCCATCGCATCAGGAATCGTCAGAATATCTGAAAATAAAATGGCCGCATCAAAATCAAAGCGTTCCAATGGCTGCAAAGTCACCTCGCAAGCCAGTTCCGGGTTTGTACATAAATCTAAAAAGCTTCCCGCCTTTGCCCGTATTTTCCTATATTCTGGCAAATAGCGTCCTGCTTGACGCATCATCCACACTGGCGTTCTATCAACAGGCTGCTTTAATAAAGTTTTAATAAAAATATCATTTTTTAAAGATGTCATACTTATTCGCTATTTTTTTATCTCTTTCAGTAAGGCACTAATTTTTCTTACCCACGACTTTCTATATTTGGCAGGCAAAGATTCCATCTGTTTAGACGCGTCCACTGAATTTTTAAAAGAACCATAGATTATCGCATATTTTTCTGATTTCTTATTGAGCTGAAATAACTTAAGCCGTGTTTTTAAGTTTTTATTTTTTGCTAAAAACTTATCCGCTGAGCGACGGTTAGAAAGCACCATCAATTGTATTGTATAGTTATTCTTTGGCTGACTTAAAAGCCATTGCACTTCGGCACTTGTACCTGAACCCGATTTAGTTTTCTCCGCTTCAGGCATTTTCTTTTTTGCCCCCAATACCTTCCTATCTATTTTATTTTTATCAACTTTATGATTTTTAGCAGGCTTCTCTTTCCTTTCAGCATCTGATTTCCTTATCTTATCTTCACCAGCCTGCTTCAGAACCGACGGCTTATCTTTCATAACAAGGTTTCTAGTTACAGGTTCTATTAGCTTTACTTCAGCCGCTTCACTCTGGACGACCTGCTTTTCATCCAAAAACCCCGCTTGAGTCTGTTTCACATTATTGCTTATGCTGCCATCAACTCTCTCTATTGCTTCTGGCTCTATCGCCTTTAATTCTATCTGCTCAAAAACTGTTGTCTCTTGTTTTTTTATATCACTTTGAGGAATAGGTGCCCTTACATCTTCTGGTTTTTTCAAAACCAACGCTGTTTTACTTTTTTCTATTGCTGCAATACGATCAGACCCATCAAAAACAAAAAACTTTAAGCCTACTGCCACCGCAATGGCCATAAAAAAAACACCCGCCAGCCAGCCATAACCTGCTGAGCCTTTATAATTAGAAAGCTTGGGCAATTCAGCCACTATTTTTCCGGGTATACCATGAGTTTGCCGGTATAGCCTTTCAACCAGCTGCTCACTAATTGCCTTAAATGAAATAATGGCATCGGGCTTACCCGATAAGTTCTGTAAAAAAAGACCGCATTGTTTTTCTGTTAACGGAGGGATTTCTATAAAGTGACAATCACTGATTGATTTATCTGAGCTATTTTTCAAATGCAGCTCATCCTGGGTCAAAGAAAAAACAACTCTTAAGCTCTCGCTTGCAACAGCATATTGAATCACATTTGAAATAACCCCTGGCACTAGCTGTCCTGCATCATCAATAAGAACCACGACTTTCTGGCTGTGCTTATCTAACGAAGTTAAAACGGGTGATAGCTCCTGATTTTTATGCTCTGGGTAGTGTTTTATTAAAAACGTCAGTATTTGCTGCTGAATACCCTCAAAACTTACATTGCCTGTTGCCTGAATGGTGACAATTTTCCAAACATCATTTTTACGGGCTTTTAATTCGTCTAACAGTGTAGTTTTCCCAATGCCCTGCGGCCCGCAAATGGCAAGAGACTGCCTAAGATTAGAAATTAGATGGATCAATAAATCTAATTTTTGAGAACGCTCCAACGTAATTAAAGTCGTTTCCTCTGACCTAGCCGATGAAACTTGATCTTTATTGAATTGATAGGCAAACGGATCTTTATCCTGCATAATTCATCAATGTCTGTTCGAGATACTGCTGTTCAATATTAATGGGCAATGTTGCCTTGCCAATAGAATCCAGCAAAATCAGCCTAATATTGCCATCTACATTTTTTTTATCCACGGCCATTAAGTCAATAAATTGTTCTACCGTCATATCTTTAGGGGGATTTACTGGCAGTCCTGCCAATTTCATTAAAGCAATCACTCTTTCAACATCAGCATCTGTAATCCAGCCCATCCTATTAGAAAGATCAGCGGCATACCCCATACCTATCGCTACTGCTTCACCATGCAGATATTCACCATATCCCATTCCCGTTTCTATTGCATGCCCAAAAGTGTGTCCCAAGTTTAAAATGGCACGTATGCCTGTTTCAAATTCATCTTCGGAAACAATTTCTGCCTTATTAATGCATGACTTTTCAATCACATAAGCTAATGCCCGCTTATCCCTTGCCAGCAACAATGCCATATTCCCTTCTAGCCATTCAAAAAATTTCAAATCCCGAATAAGTCCATACTTAATAACTTCTGCAAGCCCTGCAACAAGCTGTCTATCGTCTAGGGTATCTAAAACATCCATATCTGCAATAACGCATTGAGGCTGATAGAAAGCCCCAATCATATTTTTACCTAACGGATGATTAACCCCTGTTTTACCGCCTACCGACGAATCGACTTGCGCCAATACAGTTGTCGGAATCTGTATAAAGGGAATCCCCCGCTGATAGCAGGCGGCGGCAAAGCCCCCCATATCACCAATGACACCACCGCCTAAAGCGACAAGCGTGGCATTGCGGCTGAATTTTTTCTCAAGCAAGAGATCAAAAATTTGCTCTATATGTTCTAGGTTTTTATATTGCTCGCCATCAGGAAGTTCTATCACTTCTACCTGAAAATCTTCCAGGCCTTTTAACACTTCATCCAAATAGAGCGGAGCTATTGTACTATTGGTAACGATGAGCACCTGCTTAGACTTAATATGGTTAAGCAATAACTCCTTTTGCTGCAGCAAACCTGATCCAATATATATTGGATACCCTTTATCTTTTAACTCTACCCGCAACTCTTTCATATCTTTATTGTGAAGACTCATATGCCTCTAAAATATTTTGCACTACCGTTTTGCTTTGCATGGAACTGGTCTCTATCTTAAAGTCTGCACACGACAAATAAAAGCCCTCCCTTTCTGAAAACAAGGTCTCAATACGTTCCCTAGGATTATCCGTATTCAGCAAAGGTCTCTGACTATCTCTTTTAGTTCTTTGCAATATTTTATCAACCGAACATTGCAAATACACCACAAAACCATTTTCTTTCAGAGCTTTTCTATTCCCCTCTTGCAAAATGGCGCCACCGCCAGTCGCCAGAACAATCCCATCAATTTTTGTTAACTCTTCAATCATATTCTGCTCGCGATCTCTGAAACCTTTTTCTCCTTCATATTCAAAAATCGTGGATATATCTACACCAGTCTGCTCCTCTATCGCCTTGTCACTATCATAAAAGGGCAATTGCAACGCTTTTGCCAATTGCCTTCCTATGGTTGTCTTACCTGCCCCCATAAGGCCAATTAAATAAATATTTTCTGTTTGCATTGTCATTTACCGAGCAGGTTTGTTTTCCAATAAAAAAGGGGGCATTATGCCCCCTTTCTGATTTTTTTTATAGTCTGTTATCTAACTGACAAACTATCTTTTATAATTTTAGGGGTTACAAAGATCAATAGCTCTCTCTGTTTTGTTCCCTGAGTATTCTTTTTAAACAGAAACCCAATACCAGGCAAATCACCAAAAAAAGGAATCTTGAACTCTTCTTTAGCCGAGTCACCTTCATAGACACCGCCTAAAACAATAGTCTCGCCATCCCTCACCCGAACAATTGTCTCAATTTCCCTCTTATCAATACCGCCAGCGGCATTAGCAGCATCTTTTTTTATCAACAGCTCCATTATCACATCCCCATCCGGTGTGATCTGAGGCGTCACATTTAGCTCCAATACGGCATCTATCAATTCAGTCTGGGTTCCGTCTTGACTCACTGTGGTAAACGGTATCTGTACCCCTTGCTTAATAAAAGCCAGTTCTCTATCCGAAGTCATTACTCGTGGGTTTGCAAGCACTTCACCTTTATTTTCATTTTCCAGAGCTGACAGCTCCAAGTTTAAAACATAATCCGCGGCCCGCGCCAAAGTCATTCCCAATGCACCTACTGGATGATTATTTATGGCGTTAGCACCTAAATCTACCAAATATTCGCCTACTTCTGAAGACGTCCCTTTCACTGATCTAGCAAAAGTTCCTCCACTTTCTGAAATACCCGTGTCTGGATCTACCTTACCGGCAGGAATTCCAGATGTTGCACCCGAACCAAAACCAAACTGCGTACCGCTTCCAAAACTACCGCTCTTTGCCACCCCAAACTTAACTCCAATTTCCTGGGCAAAATTCTTATCAGCAATTACAATTCTTGATTCAATCATTACCTGTCTTACAGGCACATCAAGAATTCTGATCATTTTTCTTACTTCTTCCAGCTGTTTAGCCGTCTCTTTGACTATGATAGTATTGGTTCTTGCATCTACTGTGGACGATCCCCGTTCAGATAACACGCCTTTAAGCTCAGTCCTCTGTTTTGTACTGCTAGACCGGCTTGAAGTTGAATTTGAACCGCCAAAAATGCCTTGCTTACCAGACGAAGAACTATTTGACTTTTCAGCTTTAACAACATTAGCCCCAACTAACAGTGACTGAATGTCTTCAGCTTTAGCATAATTAATTTGAATATACTCGGTTCTCAGCGGCTCAAGCTTTAGCTCCACTTCTTTAGCAGCCAACTCATCTTCTTCAATTTTCATAATTTCAGAAGTCGGAGCAACCAGTACCACATTCCCCGTTTTCCTTTTTGACAAGCCTTTCGATTTCAGAATCAACTCTAAAGCCTGATCCCAAGGCACATCATTTAATCGAAGAGTAACATTTCCGCCAACCGAATCGGAAGCAACAATGTTCAGCCCCGTAAAGTCAGCAAGAATCTGCAGCACAGACCTCACCTCTATATCTTGGAAATTAAATGTTAATTTTTTCCCTGTATAAGGAAATTTTTTCTTTAGCGCAGCTTCTTTTTCTTCTGGTGTCAACGGTGAAAAATCGACAGTTAGCAGTCCGTCTGACTGATAAGAGGAATAATCATAATTGCCATCAACCGGCGTTACAATTATATTCACCCCGGCACCTCTTCGCTTGGCATCTATTTTTCGCACAGGCGTTGCAAAATCAGATACATCGAAACTTTTCATCAAGTTTCCCGGAAGTTTTGTATTAAGGAAATTTAATACAACTTTCCCGCCAACCTCTTTCACGTTAACCACTGTATTAGGAGCAGAAAGTTCTAGCAGCAGGCGCCCCTCTCCTTTAGGCCCTCTCCGAAAATCAATATTTTTTATAGTTTGTTCTGGCAGCAAGCTAGAAATCTTCCGGTCCACCTTCTGCTTCTTAACCGAGGATTTATCTGGTGCTAGAAAACCGATAGGTTTCAGCACAACATAAACATTATTGCCATCAATTTTTGTTTCATAAGGGACTATCTCAGACAAGTTAACAATAACCCGCGTACGTCCTGATGCCTCTACAACGTAAACAGTATTAGCGGCCCCCTGATTGACTGCAAACATTTTTTTAGCCAGGGCACTGCTTACACCATCAAAATCCAGGGCAATTCTAGCAGGGTTATCTGTTTGAAAGACTTTGGGCTCGCCCGCTGGGCCGTCCAATTTTAATTGGATCTGTACTTTGTCTCCAGCCAAAGAAGAAAAACTTATCTCCGTAATGGCCGAATTATTTGCCCAAAGCAAGGAAAAAGGCATCATCAAAAGCCAGAACCCTAGAGTTATAACATATCTGGGTTTCCCGTGGAACCTATTCATTTTTTTATTTTGCATACTCATTCTATAACCCTTAATTACTCAGCCAGTACTATTGAAGCCTGTTGTTCACGCCATGATCCCGGTTTATCAGGAACAATCTCCATTAATTCAATTCTATTATCTAAAATCTGAATGATTTCACCATGATTTCGTCCCATGTAATTTCCTTTCTGGACACGATGAATGGTTCCATCGCTAGCCTTAATCAAGGCCCACTTATCTTTTCCCATCATTACTGTTCCGACCATTCTTAATGCATCGAGCGAATAAGCCTCCAGCTCTTCTTTTCTTCGGGAAGAGTCTGGCCTTATCCCAGTTCCTGATGCTATACCAGGCAAATCGTCCTGTTCAATTATTTTTACTGGCCGGAAAGGATTTCGCAAGCCATCGGGATTAAATAGAAATGGCTCAACCACTTTTATTTCAGGCAACAGAGGGATAGTACCCTTCGGCTTAGCCTTCACACTCTTTATATATTGGTTTAAATCGCTAATATCATCATTTACGCAGCCAGCCAAGCCAAGACAGCAAAAGCTAATCGTAACAATACCTTTTTTTGTTTTAATAAAACTATTTTTAGCTAAGCCCATCATTATCTCCGCCGTCCTTTTTTCTTTTTAACGACGCCCGTTTCTTCGTTATACGTTTTGATTACTGCATCCATAACCATTAGCTCCCCTTCCTTTTCCTTAGCAAGGCCTTTAGCGCCGCTTTTACCTTTGCTGTTAGGCAAAATGCTTACATTGTGTACAGTAACGATTCGAGGCAATGATGCCAGCCCACTAACAAAAAGCCCTAGCTCCTCATATTTACCTATTACTTTAATACTGATGGGAAGCTCAGAATAAAAATCTTTCCTAACGGCATTTCCTGGCTTAAACAACCGAAACTCCAATCCGCTCGCCAAGCCTGTCTGAGAAATATCTACCAATAAGTTTGCCACCTCGGCCTTTGTTGGCATTTGCTTAATCATTTCACCCAGGGATGCCTCAATTTGCTTCAGCTGTTCCCTGTAGTCAGGTAAATTAATTGCTTTATTTTGTTTTGACTCAAACGAAGATTTTAGACTTTGCTCTTTAGCTTCCAGCTGTTCCAGCTCTGTTAACTGATCCAGCGTGATAAAATAAACGCCAGCCGTAGCAACAATAATGGCAACAATAGCAATTGCTACAATTTTTATTGGTACTGGCCAGCTTCCGGCAGCGTTAAAATCCCAATTGACTTCAGATAAATTCATTATTTTTTAGCCTCCCCATCCTTTTGTTTTTTCTTTCCCTGCTTAGCCAGCATAGAAAAATCATTTAACTGTCCACCAGATGACTTGGACTTGCTTTTAATAACTTGCAATACCGGTGCCTCTAGCCAGGCGGATGCCTCTACACCGCGCATATAGGCAGAAACTCGGGCGCTAGACTGAGCCTTGCCTGTCAACACTAGGTTTTTACCCGTTTGCTTAAATTTTGAAAGAAACACTCCCTCAGGTATGCTTTTAGCTAGCTCATCAAATAAGTGTACGATTTCTGGCCGGCTTTCCTGCAATTTTTGAATCACTTCAATTTTTGTCATTAATTTTCTTTTTTTAGACTCAATATCCCTAATTTCTTTAATCTTTTTGTTAACAGCTGTAATTTCACTCTGTATCACCTGGTTTCGCCGTTCCTGATATTCCTTCATTGCTTCAATCTGCATATAAACCAGAAAAAACAGAAAACAGGTCATGGCTGCAGCCGCTACGAGCGACATCACAAAATCATGCTGCTGCTGTTTTCTATGCTCCTCTCGCCAAGGAAGCAAGTTAATTTTTGCCATTAATCAAAACTCCTTAATGCTAAGCCACAGGCAATCATCATTGCTGGGGCATCATTGCTTAAACTCTGAGGTTTTACTTTATTCGATAGTGCCATATTTATAAATGGATTAGCGATATAAGCGGGAATACCTAAACTTTGCTCTACCAACTTGTCTACTCCCGGTATTGATGAACACCCACCCGCAAGCACTATGCTATCAATGCTTCTATTTGCACTCGACGATACAAAAAACTGCAATGAACGGGCAATTTGCTGAACCATTGCCTTTTTAAAAGGGTCAAGCACATCAGAAACATAATTATCGGGTAAGCCTCCATGCTTTTTTGCCAGCCCCGCTTCTTCATAAGACAACCCATATCTGCGCTGAATTTCTTCTGTCAACTGCTTGCCGCCGAAACCCTGCTCCCTCGTGTAAACTGTCCGGCCATCAAGCAATACATTTAATGATGTCATCGTTGCACCAATATCTGCAATAGCCACCGTTTGATCCTCAATTGCCTCAGGCAATTGATCAGCCAGCAGCATAAATGCGTTTTCTATAGCAAATGCTTCCACATCCACTATTTTGGCTTTTAGTCCAGCTTTCTCCAAAGCCTCCACTCTATCCTCTACATTTTCCCGCCGAGAAGCCGCTAACAAGACATCCACCATTTCTGGGTTTTTTTCTGATACACCCTGAACTTCAAAATCTAAATTAACCTCATCCAGAGAATAGGGAACATACTGATCAGCCTCAACCAGTATCTGTTCTTCCATTTCTTCGTCGGTTAAAGATCCTGGCATGGAGATGACTTTAGTCATCACAGATGAGCCTGAAACAGCAACACAGGCATTTTTAGTCTTTGTACCGGACTGCTTTATAGCTGCTTTAATTGCATCAGCTATAACATCGACATCTGCAATATTTTTATCAACAACGGCATCCTGGGGCAACGGAGAAACAGCGTAATGCTCAACTCTGTAACGGGCCCCCGCCTTACTAAGCTCCAGCAATTTAATTGCAGCAGTACTTATATCTATACCAAGAACAGTAGGTTGCCCTTTATTAAACCAGTCCATCTATGAACCCTTCTCAATCAGGTAAAAAAATCAAATGTTTAATTGTTTCTAATCTTATGCAAAATCACATCAATTGAAACAATCAGAACTTCATTACTGATAAAGTATAGTAGTCTTTTTATTTTTTCACACTAAAACAAATATATTTTTCAAATATTGCCTACTATTTATTCTCTGCTCTTGAATTGAGAACCTTTACCTCAATTCATGTACCATTGCTTTTTTCTCAATTTAATATTAAGTTACTCCCATTAAAAAATATATTTATTACTTATTACCTGGAATAAAGAATTTAACAATACCCGAAAGTATGTCCCGTAAAGCTGGCTATACAGGCATGCTATGCATCTGTTTTTTTTCAGCAGGCCAGAATAGTAAAAAGACAGATCAGACTCAGATATTATTGAATTCTCATTCCTCAGACTTGTTACAGGATTATTGAGGTCACAAATCGGATGTTTCTAAAAAAAATTTTAAAGGGGATGTTCTTTTTAGCCCTCATTCTTGCTATTTGCCTGGCTATTGCCGGTTATGCTGTTTACGATAATTTACAATCTGAACTGCCAGGCATTAAATCACTTGATGACATTGAATACACTACCCCTTTATCGATATATAGCGCAGATGGACTTTTACTGGCTCAGTTTGGCGAGAAAAAAAGATCGCCCATTACTATAGATGAAACGCCTCGCCAGCTCATCAATGCTTTTATTTCAGCGGAAGATGGCAATTTTTATTCTCATCCGGGCGTTGATATAAAAGGACTTATTCGAGCGGCCACTCAACTAGTCCTCACAGGCAAGAAAAAGCAGGGAGGCAGCACTATCACTATGCAAGTCGCCCGTGGCTTTTTTCTTAGCCGAAAAAAAACCTATTCCAGAAAAGCTAAAGAAATTATTTTAGCCTTGCGCATAGAACAGCAATATTCAAAAGATAAAATTATGGAACTGTACTTAAATAAAATCTATTTAGGTCATCGTTCCTATGGCATTGCTGCCGCGGCATCTACTTATTATGGCAAGAAGCTAGCAGACCTAAATCTTTCTCAGTTTGCCATGATCGCCGGGTTGCCAAAGGCTCCATCAGATTTCAATCCTATATCCAACCCAAAAAGAGCTCTCCAACGCAGAAACTATGTATTGCGACGTATGATCGAGCTGGGCCATATAGACCAGACAGCATTTGACAACGCAGTCAAACAGCCTATTACAGCGTCTTTTCATGCAAACCAGCTTAAATCCCCAGCCCCCTACGTTGCCGAAATGGTTCGCAAACAAATGGTTGAACAATATGGTGATGAGGCTTTTACATCCGGGCTAAAAGTCTATACTACGATTAATAGCTCGTTACAGGCTGCCGCTAGCAATGCTGTCCATTCTGCCTTGCACAGCTATGATGAACGGCACGGCTATAGGTCTTTGCCTCACCCAAACAAGAAAAAATTTGAAGAATCAGATTTCTCTACTATTGCTGATATCCAATCAGCGCAAGTTATTAAAATCAAGAGCGATGTAGCTACGGCAAAACTTAAAAACAATAAAGCTATTAAACTGCATTTTAAAAATATTAAATGGGCCAGGGAATTCAAAACTCATAATCGCCTTGGAGCAAAACTGAAATCAATATCTGAATTGCTAAAACTCAATGACCTCATTCAAGTTAGACAGCTAAAAGACAATAGCTGGACCCTGGCACAAATTCCCGAAGCAGAAGCTTCCTTTGTTGCATTAAATTCACATGACGGAGCTATTTTAGCGCTATCTGGCGGCTTTGATTTTTTCCACAATAAATTTAACCGGGCAACTCAGTCTAAACGGCAGCCGGGGTCAGGCTTTAAACCTATAATTTACACCACAGCCCTGGAAAACGGCTTTACTGCTGCCAGCCTTATAAATGACGCCCCTGTTGTTATTGCCGACCATGACCAGGGAACCGAATGGAGACCTGAGAACTACAGCAAAAAATTCTTTGGCATGACGCCGCTTAGAACTGGGCTGCGCAACTCCAGAAACCTTATATCAATAAGACTGCTTAGACAGCTTGGCATCAGCAAAGTAACTAACACAGCACTCCGCTTTGGCTTTACTCGAAATCAGCTGCCCAACAGCCTGTCTTTAGCTTTAGGCAGCGGTTATGCAACACCACTGCAAATGGCAACAGTCTATTCCGTTTTTGCTAACGGCGGCTTCCTGGTCAAGCCTTACTTTATTGACCGCATAGAAGACAATAGAGGCAATACCATATTCCAGGCAATACCTGATATTGCATGCCCATCATGCAGTACAAACACACTTAATTCTGCAGGGTATGCACCTCGAATAATATCGCCCCAAATTAATTTTCTTATGAATTCTTTATTGCGGGATGTTGTGCAGAGAGGAACAGGAACCGCAGCAAAAAAAGCATTGGGGCGAATGGACCTTGCAGGAAAAACAGGAACGACCAATGATCAGAAAGATGCCTGGTTTAATGGCTTTAGCTCTGAAATTGCAGCGACTGCATGGCTAGGCTTTGACTCATCAGAATCACTGGGGGCCTACGAAACGGGCGGAAAAGCGGCGCTGCCTATATGGATTGACTTTATGAGAACTGCTTTAAAAGATAAGCCGGAACAGGAACTTCTGCCACCTAGCGGGATAACAAAAGCCTTTATTGATCAAAAAACAGGTTTACTCGCCCATACTGGAACCAAGGGCATTTGGGAATTTTTCAGAACATCCCATGCGCCAACAAAATTTGCGCCTATTGCCGAGGCGCCCATTGAGGATCAGGAAGGTGTTGAAGATGAAAGTTTATTTTAAGGGAGCAGGGAATAATTGAAGACAGAGCAAAAACGAGAGCAGCTCCTTTTCAATATCTTTTTGTTCCTCATGGCCAACCCAACCATCAGTCAAGTCAACTCTTTTGCCTGTATATCAGCATGATAAGAAGACCTGACCAGTGGCGCACTTGCTACATTTTTAAACCCTAATGCCCTGGCCATTTCAGCATATCGGACAAACTGCTCAGGCGTAATATATTCTTTTACCGCCAGATGATCCTTGCTTGGCTGCAAATACTGCCCAAGAGTCAACATACTGCAGCCATTGTCCTTTAAATCCTGCATCACCTGACCAACCTCTTTCTCCTGCTCGCCAAGCCCCAGCATAAGGCCTGACTTAGTCACTGCTTCCGGATAAGCCTGCCTATATTTTTTCAGCAGCATTAAAGAGCCTTGGTAATCCGCACCCGGCCTAGCCTCTTTATACAGCCTTGGGACCGTTTCCAGATTATGATTAAACACATCACAAGGCTGCTGTCTGAGTATTTCTACAGCCTTGTCCATACGCCCCCGAAAATCCGGCACCAATACTTCAATTTTTGTTGCTGGCGACAGTTCTCTTATCGCTTTGATGCAGTCAGTAAAATGCCCTGCTCCACCATCTCTTAAATCATCTCTGTCAACTGAGGTAATTACCACATATTTTAATGCCATCGCTTTAATTGTTTTTGCAAGACTGGCAGGTTCCTGCGAATCCAAAGCTTTGGGCTTACCATGCGCAACATCGCAAAATGGGCAGCGTCGTGTACATATATCTCCCATAATCATAAACGTAGCGGTGCCATGACTAAAGCATTCTGCCAAATTGGGGCAAGCGGCTTCTTCGCATACTGTATGCAGACTGTTTTCCCTTAAGGTATTTTTTATACGGGTGATGTTTTCGTTGTTAGCAATTTTTACCCTTATCCAGTCAGGTTTGCGTAATACCTTCTCGTTATTTTCGACCTTTATCGGGATTCTTGCCAGCTTTTCTGCATTACGCTGATGAGATTGCGGAGTGGAGCGTGAAGGTGCTTTTAAGGTCATTTGCTTATTGCTTGTATAAGGTGATGGATAACAGGTACTGCGAGTTCATAGTTTGTTATTTTAACATCTAAATCAGAAAGCCGAGTCACTTCTAAATCTGTATAACCACAGGTATTTATATAATTAAAAGGCGTTAAATCTAAATCATTATTAAGACTCAGCCCATGGTAGCAACAGCCTCTTTTAACTCTGATTCCTACCGAGCCTATTTTCCTGTCATTAATATACACGCCTGGTGCCTCAGGCTTTGCCATTGCCTTTAGCCCATATTGAGACAAAGCCTTTATCATCGCCTGCTCCAGCAATGTTACTACTGGCCTAACCCCCATATTTAAGCGTTCTATATCTAACAGCAGATAAATAACTAACTGACCAGGCCCATGATAAGTGATCTGCCCGCCACGGTCCGTTTCAATAACGGGAATATTAACATCATTAAGCAAATGCTCACGCTTTCCATTTAGCCCTAAAGTGTAAATAGGCGGGTGTTCAACTATCCAGATTTCATCCGCTGTCTGCTTGTCTCTATTTTGAGTAAAGTTCTGCATCTCGTGCCAAACTGTTTCATATTCTTGCAGAGCTAACCTTTTAACAATGGGGGGCATGATTATTGATTTTTAAGGAGACTTTGCAAAAAATAGGATACATCCTGCCTGCTTTGCAGCTGACTTGCCAAAACAACTGGCAGGCTGGGTCTGCGACTCATAACTGTTGAGGCAAATAAACCGCTGCCAGTTCCGATCTGACTGCCCGATACCGAAAATAGGCTGGTATTGCCCAATCCACAGCTAGGCGATTTGTCTTGCAACACCAGTCCAGACAAAGCATGCTGCTGAATAAACTGCAATGCAAAATCTATAAGTGGTTTAGAAACATCAACAGCTGGAGCATTTATTTTCAGCACTTTTATTTCAGAGCCAACCTGCGTTAACTGAATTTTTTCTCTGGGAACACCAAGTCCAATTTCCATTTCTGGACATACAGCTATCAACTGACAGCTTTTTGCCAGCTCTTCTGAAATCAATGCGCTATATTTATCTTTACCGTCGTACCTGACCTTCTGACCTAATAAGCAGGCACTAACCGCAACTAATGGCTTATCCATTCCCCCGCTATAAGCTCATCAATACATCGGGATGATCTGTTAAGCCTTGATATATTGCATCCAACTGTTTTTTACTGGTTGCTTCAATCGTTATGGTTACGGATAGAAATTTATCCCCCGAACTTAATCGAGTTTTAACGCACTCTTCATCTATGCATTCAACATGCTGAGACACTATATCTATGACAATAGTATTGAAATTATCAGTGTTTTTACCCATTGCCTTGATAGGAAACTGGCAAGGAAACTCAAACAATGTATCTTCTTCACTCATAAAGATCTTTTATATTGCTGAAACAATTGATTAATTTTTTTAAACATAGGACCAGGAATGCCCTCACGGACTTTAACTGAATCCAATTCTACAACCGGAACTATTTCTCTGGTTGAACTGGTAATCCAAATTTCAGTTGCCGTTTTCAGCGCATCAAGCGATATAACTTCCTCACTTACCCTGCAGCCATTTTTTTCTGCCAGCTCCAAAATAACCTGCCGAGTAATCCCAGGCAAAATTTCGGCCGTTTTTTCAGGTGTAATTAAAACATCATCTATCACGGCAAATAGATTGCTGGCAGCGCCTTCTGTAACATAGCCTTTCCTATGCAAAATAGCCTCTGCACACCCCTGTTCAATTGCCTGCTGTCTTAACAAAACATTTGCCAACAAAGTGGTGGCTTTAACATTGCACATTTCCCAGCGACTGTCTTCCATTGTCATTGCTTTAACACCCCTTTCAGCGCCAGCAAAAGGCTTTATATCAGAACACATGGCAAAAATGGTCGGTATCGGGTTTTTAGGAAAAGCATGATCTCTTTTTGGCGCAGCCCCTCGGGTAATTTGCAGGTAAATATACTGATCCCTGGTTTCATCTAGCAAAGGAGTTAATATCTCTATCCATTGCTCAAAATCATAATCCAGTTCTAGACGAATTCGGCTCATGCTATCTTGCAGTCTATCCAAATGGTCCTGCATTCTAAACAATTTCCCCAAATAAGAAGGGATTACTTCATAAACACCATCGCCAAACAGAAACCCTCTGTCCAGCACTGACACTTTGGCTTCAGATAACGGCAGGTAGTCGCCATTCAGATAGACTTGACTATCATTCAAACCATTCATAAAGCTACTCCAGCATCAGCATTGCTTCATCGTACAGTTTATCTATAATACTGCCCTGATTAACAGTTTTAAGTGCTATTAGAGGCTTGTCTGCAATAACATCCCCAGCCAAAGAGACATTAACAGAGCCAAAAACCGCACCCTCTTTAACAGGCGCTGTAATTTTTTTATCTACCTTGATTTCTGCTTTTAAATCATTGTAATGTCTTCTTGGAATCGTGACATACAAATCATCTGCAAGCCCTATGGGCAATTTCTTACTGTCCCCCTTCCAAATTCTGGCTTCACTTAAAGCTTTTCCCGCACCATATAGCTTGTGAGTTTCAAAGAAACGAAAACCATAATTTAATAATGTCTGGCTTTCATTAGCTCTGGCATTGGCACTTGACGTACCCATTACTACTGAAATCAAACGCATTTCTTCCCGTTTTGCTGAAGCCACCATGCAGTAGCCAGCTTCTTCTGTATAGCCGGTTTTTACGCCATCAACCGATTTATCGCGCCATAACAGTTTGTTTCTATTTGGCTGAGTAATATTGTTAAAGGTAAACTCCTTTTTTGAATCCCAGCGATAATAGTCTGGAAACTCTTTGATAACAGCAATAGTCAATTTAGCTAAATCACTCGCTGTTGTGTAATGGTTTTCACTGGGAAGTCCCATGCTATTTTCAAAGTGACTGGACAGCATGCCCAATCTTTCAGCATGCTGATTCATCATAGCCGCAAAAGTTGCTTCATCTCCTGCCACGTGTTCAGCCAAAGCAACACTGGCATCATTGCCTGACTGAATAATCACGCCTTGCAGCAAATCCTCTATCGAGACCTGCTTGTTAACCTCAACAAACATTCTTGAGCCAGGTGTCTGCCAGGCCTTTTTACTTATAGTAACTTTCTCATCCAGCAATAAATGTCCACTTTCCAGCTCTCTAAAAATCACATAGACAGTCATGATTTTAGTTAGGCTTGCCGGAGCCAGTCGCAAATCTGCATTTTTTTCAGCTAAAACTTTTCCGCTATTAAAATCCAGCAAGATATAACTGCTTGCGGCAACACTGGGAGCAGCAGGAATCAATATTTTTCCTGTTGCACTTGCTGAGCCCATAATCATGGACAGGGCGATAATAAAAATTGAATAATTGCGTATATTTGTGAATATTTTCATTTATCTGGTAACTCTATAGACTATTGGTTTTATTGTAGCATCGAAATATATTTCTCTTAGAAAGAGTTCGTTATTTCTCAACAATTAATAATGCATTTGCAATCCCCATTTGCGTAAGCTTTTCATTCTCTTTCTCTGCCAGGCTCTCCGAATATAAGGGCCCTACCTGTACTTTATATATATCATTCCCCTTATTTTGTACACGCAATATTCTCGAGAAGGGTATTTTGGAAGATGTTAATCTTGTCTGTACCCGTTTGGCACTTATCGGGCTAATAAAAGCACCAACCTGCAAGTAATATGCTGACTGCCGGCTTGACCGACTATCTGTTTGATTTTTTGTTTCCGCTGAATCGTACTCCAATGCCGTTACTTCGACCAACCCCGTACCCATTTGCCGGATGCCCAGTTTAGTGGCCGCCGTATAGGACAAGTCTATAATCCGATTATCATGAAAAGGTCCTCTGTCATTAACTCTTAATACCACACTGCGTTTATTTTTTAGGTTCGTTACCCGTACGTAGCTAGGTATAGGCAAGGTCTTATGGGCGGCAGTCATCGCATACATATTGTAAACTTCTCCATTGGATGTTTTTCTGCCATGAAACTTAGTCCCATACCAGGAAGCAACACCAGTTTCTTTATAGCCTCTACTCTCCGCCATTACTTTATAGCGCTTTCCCAACACTTCATACTCACCGGGAGGATTGCCCGCTCTAGTCCTTTTTTCATACTTTGGTGTAGCATCAGGCACGGACATTACATCAACAGGCACAGAACTCGGCCCGCCATCTTCCTTATCCTTAGTAACCATGCAGCTGCTAATTAAAAAAGCCATTAACAGAATAAATATTTTTTTCATGACTTGAACCGACCTAGTTTTCTGATAAGTAGAAAGCATATAAGTTATTTTTTTTCATTCTTAAGCTCAAAGCCTTATTGCTTTCTTGCTTTCTTGCTGTCTCTGCTTATAAATAGCCTGGCTCAATTGGTATACTGCCATGCCATATAAGGGACTGTGATTGTAACGGGTTATCACGTAAAAATTATGCAAACCCACCCATAAATCATTACCCTTTTGCTGCTGGTATACCAATAGCTTGACCTTCTCATCAGCCTTCATTAATTGCATAGCATCCACACCCATTGCCTGCAAGGCAAGCCAAGTCATCTCTGGCTTCAATCCTTTTGAAAGGGCTTTTTGATAAGTATTGCCATTTGCCTTAACAGGAAAAGCAACAAACTCATCTTTATGCCAGCCATGCTTCACAAAATAATTGGCTACACTGGCTATTGCATCTGCAGAATTATTCCATATATCACGTTTGCCATCGCCTTCAAAATCGGCGGCGAAATTCCTGTAACTGCTGGGCATAAACTGAGGAATCCCCATTGCACCAGCATATGAACCAGTCGGATCCAGAGGATTCATCTTTTCTTCACGGCAGAGAATTAAAAAATTTTCAAGTTCAGCCGTGAAAAATTTACTCCGTTTTGGATATGCAAAGGCTAAAGTTGAGAGCGCATCAATTACCCGATGATGTCCAGTATTGCCACCATATAAAGTTTCCACGCCTATAATGGCCGATATTATTTCTGCCGGCACCCCATATTTTTCTTCAACGGCCAATAAAGTCGCTTCATTTTCTTTCCAGAACTTCACTCCTCCCTTGATGCGTCTATCATTCATAAATATCTTCCGATACTTGTACCAAGGCAGACCTTCCGCAGGACGTGTCATTGCTTTAATGATATTGTCTTTAATATCAACGGACTTAAACAGCTGTTTCAATTTAGGTTCATCAAACTGGTGGTTTTTGACCATATTATCGACAAAATGGATAAATCCCTCTGTTTCTTCAATAGCGGCCATTGCATTGGCACTGACAATAAAACTGCCGCAAAGCAATAGTTGAATAATGATTTTTTTCATATATAAATCAGCCTTTAAATATTTATAATTTTGTATTTCACGATTCTTTAGATCATAAATTAACAGCATAATCGCTTAGCACCCACCTAACACGGCCATTTCTATGTTAGGCGTGCGCTAAGCGATTATGTTGGCAATAGTTTTCTGTGAGTATGTATCGACATAAGAATGCCAAAACCGGCCAGCAAGGTCACCATTGATGTTCCTCCGTAACTAATGAGAGGCAGAGGCACCCCAACAACAGGCAATATGCCTATCACCATCCCAATATTGACAAACACATAGACAAAAAATGTAAAGGTCAAGCTGCCTGCCAGCAATCGGCTATAAGTATCCTGCGCCTGCACTGCAATATAGAGACAGCGGCTAATAATCAACAAGTATAGTATCAATAAGCCCAAACATCCTGACAACCCGAATTCTTCAGCAAAGACTGCAAAAATAAAATCAGTCGAACTTTCAGGCAAAAAGTCTAGATTTGACTGAGTACTGCCTAACCATCCCTTACCATGCACCCCCCCGGAACCAATGGCAATTTTAGATTGAATAATATGATAGCCTTTACCCATTGGATCTGCCTCTGGGTTTAAAAAGGTCAGCACTCTGGCTTTCTGATAGTCACGCATAAAGTGCCATAAAACAGGCGTAAACCCGGCAAGCACTACCGTGATAGCAGCCATAAAACGCCATGATAAGCCTGCAAAAAATATAACGGCAGCCCCTGAACTTGCGACCAGCAAAGAAGTTCCTAAATCAGGCTGTTTAGCAATTAGCACGGTAGGAACAGCAATCAATAGGGTCGCATAAAATAGCTGTTTAGGTCTGGGTGGCAAGGTATCGCTAGCCAAAAACCAGGCAATCATCATCGGAGTAGTAATTTTAATCATTTCGGAGGGCTGAAACCTAAAAAAGCCAAAATCTAGCCAGCGCTGAGCACCCTTTCCTATCATGCCAAAGATCAGTACTGCGATCAGCAGCATTACTCCGAAACCATATAATACCGCCGAGTGACGATAAAACTGACGGGGATTAATATGTGCCAGAATAATCATCAGTATAAAGGCGACACCTATTCTAGTGGCCTGCCTGATTAATAACGCTGTTTCCTGCCCTCCTGCACTGTATAAAATCAAAAAGCTTAATGCGCAGGCCAGAACAATTCCAATAAAAAGGGGGATATCAATATGAAGTTTTCTAAGTAAGAACCCAATAACGGAAGGCGAGTGAAACTGTTCACTCCTGGTTTCTTTTTGCATCTGCAACTTCCTCCTTTTCCGGCTTCATTAAAAACTGTTTCATAATCTTTCCCGCCATAGGTGCCGCAACAGACCCGCCATGCCCCCCATTTTCCACTATTACAGCAACCGCTATCTGAGGGTCATTTGCAGGTGCAAAAGCCATAAACAAAGCATGGTCTCTCAATTTAAAATCAATTTCATCTTCATTGTATTTCTCCTCCTGCTTTACACCGAAAACCTGAGCTGTTCCTGTTTTTCCAGCTATCTGATAGTTTATGTCTTTCTTTAATGTCCTTGCCGTACCTCTTTTGCCATGAATTACATTTATCATTGCAGAAATAACATCATCTATATTTTTCCCGTCTAGCTTTATCTGACTGTCTACTGATTGAAAGCCTTTATTAACTAAATGAGGCGTTACAACCTTACCCCGATTAGCGAGTGTTGCAGTTGCCCGGGCAAGTTGCGTAGGCGTGACTTGCATAAAGCCCTGCCCTATTCCAGCAATCAATGTTTCCCCAGGATACCATGGCTGATTTTTTACTCTTCTTTTCCAGGCTTTCGAGGGCAGCAGTCCTGCTTTTTCTCCCACCAAGTCTATCCCTGTTTTCTCACCAAAACCAAATTTTTGCAGAAAATCGTGCAGCCTATCAATCCCCAAAGTTCGAGCTAAATCGTAAAAATATACATCACAAGACTGAGTTATGGCAATATTCAAATCTACAGGCCCATGCCCCCATTTTTTCCAGTCACGATACTTATGCCTTACTTTTGGCAGCTGATAATATCCGGGGCAAAAAAGCTTATGGTAAAAATCTGTCACCTGATATTCAAGTCCGGCCAATCCAATAAACGGCTTAATTGTTGATCCTGGCGGGTATTGCCCTCTTAATGCCCGGTTAAATAGCGGCCTTGCATCAGACCCCTGCAATGCTTTATACGCTTTACTGCTAATGCCATAAACAAAGGGGTTTGGATCAAAGCCAGGGCGACTGGCAAACACTAATACATCACCTGTTTTAACCTCTATAGCGACAATTGCGCCGTTAGCTCCTTCCAATGCATCATAAGCCGTTTTCTGCAGATCTACATCCAGCGTCAGATGCAGATTTTCTCCTGGCACCGGGTCATCCGTTGAAACCGTTTTTACAGATCGCCCCTGGGCATTTGTTTCAATTTCGGAATACCCTGTTTGTCCATGCAATTGAGATTCATAGTTTTTTTCAATACCAATTTTGCCAATATGATGAGTTCCTCTATATTCAGATACAGGCAGTTTTTTTAGTTCTTTTTCATTAATTCTGCCAACATAGCCAACAACGTGTGAAGTCAATTCTTTATAAGGATAATGCCGAATCAGCCGGGCATGCACATCGACACCAGGGTAAAAAGGTCTAACAACAGCAAATTTAGCCACTTTGTCATCACTCATTCGCAATAGCAAAGGGATGCTGGCAAACCGTTTTGAACGGTGCTTCTGCTTTAAGAACTGCGCAATTTTCTCATCGGGGATATCTAATAATTGCTGCAGTTTCTTTAAGGTACCTTCTAAATCTTTAATCTGTTCCGGAATGAGCTCTAGACTATAGGAAGGCAGGTTTTCTGCTAAAACTCGCCCATGCCGATCATAAATTATGCCTCGCGTTGGCGGCTGCGGAATAATTTTAATGCGATTTGATTTTGCCATCGTAGCGTAATGTTCATGCCCGACAACCTGCAAATAGACCAGCCGGACAATCAGCCCGAGGCTCAGCAGCAAAATAAAGAAAAATATAGCCACCGTTCGACTCAGAAAGACTCGGCTTTCAGCTAACGGATCCTTAATTGAATAGTGTCGACGCATATCAGTCAACATTCCCCATTAAACTAATAAACCGCAATCCGGAATAAACAAAAGGCCAGCATAATGTGCCAGTCAATACGGGCAGCCAAAAACTCCAGGTCAGTCCAGTGGTACCCTGAATACTTTCTATCCAAAACACCATGACCTGGGACACTAGCAGGCAGAAAAAAACAAAAAGAGCCTGCTGCAAAATAGGATAGACCCTCAACCGCCTATGGAATTTCTGACAGGCATAGTTGGCCAATGCATAAATCAACCCATGCATGCCTAATAATCGCCCCGTCAACACATCTACCAGCAGACCCAGCATCCATGCACTGAAAACCCCCACTCGCTCAGGCACAGTTAATGTCCAATAGATTAAAACCAATAGCACCCAATCGGGGTTCAAGCTTTTCAGAACATTGGATAAGGGTAAAATATTTAACCCCATAGCCATGATGACGGATAAAAAGAACCTTTTGCCATACAGGTTTTTACTTGCTTTCATTCTGACTGCTTTCTTTTTCAGGTGACGAAAGAGGAACAGGTGTTGAATCGCTCCAAACCACCAGCAATTCTCGAATTCTATCCAGTTTGGCTTTCGGTGTTGCAGAAATATTGGCAAACGGCTTATTCGGCTGGGCGGTAAATTTATCAACAACAGCAACGGGATAGCCCTGAGGAAAAGTCCCCCCTAACCCAGAAGTAACCAATAAATCACCTGGTAAAATATCTGCATTATTAGGCAGGAAAGGTAGATTTAGCCGATTCATCTGACCTCCGCCAATAGCAATAGTACGCAGGCCATTGCGATTAACCTGAACGGGGATTGCATGGTTAGGATCTGTAATTAGCATCACTTCCGAGCTCAAAGGCAAAGACCTTATAACCTGCCCGACAATGCCATTTGCATCCAAAACAGCCTGCTTTTCATGCACGCCAAATCGAGAGCCCTTATTAACTACCATCACATGTTCATAAGGCACCAGGTTTACAGAAAGCAGCTCTGCCACTAAAACCTGCTCACCCAGTTTAAATGAACTATCCAGTAAACCTCTTAATCGAATATTTTCATTTTCTAAAGCCTCAAATTTTAGCAGTTTGATATTGTCAACCAGCCGCTTTTCTTTTAACCGTACATTTTCTTTTTTTAATTCCTCATATGAAACGACGCTGTTATAGGCTTGCTCAGCCAATTCCACCGGAAAACTGACCATCATTTGAATCGGATAAATAAGGACAGACAAGATAGATCGTGTGTTATCCATTCTAGAACTGCGATGCTCAACTGCCAGTAAAAAAACTGAAATCAGTACAACAATCAATAACCGGGTATTAAGCGACGGACCAGAAGCAAATAAAAGTTTTATGGCAAACTCCTAAATAATGTACAAACTGCATTCCCACTAAGATCAATAAGAATGATAAAAACAAAAATGGCCAGACAGAAAAGCCTAGCCACCAATATCTAGAATCAAATTCTTTTATTCCAAAGAAAAAGTGGAAAGCCCTTTTTCATCTAACATTTCCAATACCATGCCACCGCCTCTTGCTACACAGGTTAATGGATCATCTGCTATATAGACAGGCAAGCCTGTTTCTTCAGAAATCAGCCTGTCTATATCCTTCAGCAGAGCGCCACCGCCAGTCAGCACAATGCCTCTATCGGCAACATCGGCACCCAGCTCAGGCGGGGTCTGTTCCAAAGCGACTTTTACCGACCCTACAATTCCTGATAAAGGTTCCTGCAAGGCTTCTAAAATTTCATTGCTGTTCAAAGAAAAACTCCTTGGCACACCCTCGGCCAAATTACGCCCGGTGATTTTAATTTCTTTAACTTCACTCCCTGGGTAGGCCGTTCCAATTTCTTTCTTAATGGTTTCTGCCGTCGCTTCACCAATCAGTGTGCCATAATTTCTACGCACATAATTAATAATAGCTTCATCAAAACGGTCACCGCCAATTCTGACTGATGCAGAATAAACAATGCCATTTAATGAGATAACTGCAACCTCTGAAGTCCCTCCGCCAATGTCTAGCACCATAGAACCATGCGCTTCATCAACAGGCATTCCAGCCCCAACCGCAGCCGACATAGGCTCTTCTATCAGATATACTTCCCTGGCGCCTGCCATAGCGGCCGATTCACGAATTGCCCGCCGTTCTACCTGTGTTGATCCGCAAGGCACACAGATTAAAATACGAGGGCTTGGGCGCAGCAACTTAGACTCATGAACCTTTTCAATAAAAAAACGCAGCATCCGCTCCGTAACAGCAAAATCAGCAATCACACCGTCTTTCAAAGGACGAATTGCAGTAATATTCCCTGGGGTACGGCCCAGCATCATTTTAGCATCAGTCCCAACTGCCGCAATGGTTTTAGCCCCCCGAATCCTATCCTCCTTAATTGCTACAACCGATGGCTCATTCAGAACAATCCCCTGCCCAGGAATATAAATTAAGGTATTGGCAGTACCTAAATCAATCGACAAATCATTAGAAAAAAGCCCCCGAAGTCTTTTAAACATCTTTTACAGTATCCTTAGCGATATAAATTTTACTACTTTAACAATCTAATGGGTATTTGAGCAAGATATAAAGTATCATATTTAAAAAAAGCATTATTTGGAGTTAAAAATGTCGTTAACAGCGGATGAAGTGAAAAAAATTGCCCATCTGGCAAGACTAGGAATTGATGAAACAGATATTGACGCTTATGCCAGCGATTTATCTAACATGTTAGATCTTATGACTCAAATGGGAGAAACCAACACAGACGAGATTCAGCCTATGGCTCATCCTATGGATCAAATGCAGCGATTGCGTCCAGATGTAGTAACAGAAAAAAATCAGCGCGAGCATTTCCAATCCATAGCCCCACAAACAGAAGCGGGGCTTTATTTAGTCCCAAAAGTTCTCGACTAACGGAATAACTATGCATAACAAAACCATTACGGAACTGGCCAAAGGCTTGCGCGCAAAAGAATACTCCAGCGTTGAACTGACTCAGGCCTACCTGGATAGAATTAAAAAGTACCAAGATCTCAACTGCTATATCACCGTAGCAGAAGAAAATGCCCTGGAACAGGCCAAACTAGCTGACTCACAGCTGGCTTCAGCAGATTCAGCCCTGCTAACGGGCATCCCCATTGCACAGAAAGATATTTTTTGTACTCAGGGCATTAAAACCAGCTGCGGATCAAAAATGCTGGATAACTTTATTGCGCCATACAATGCCACTGTCATAGAAAAATTCAACGCAGACAACGCAGTGATGCTAGGCAAACTAAACATGGATGAATTTGCCATGGGCTCATCAAACGAAACCAGTTTTTATGGTGCAGTACAGAACCCTTGGGATACAGACACAGTTCCAGGCGGCTCATCAGGCGGCTCTGCGTCCGCTATTGCTGCAAGACTAACCGTTGCGGCTACTGGGACCGATACGGGCGGCTCAATCCGTCAGCCGGCTTCATTATGCGGCATTACGGGACTAAAACCCACCTATGGCCGAGTATCGCGCTTTGGCATGATTGCTTTTGCATCCAGTCTAGATCAAGGAGGGCCAATGGCCCGCTCAGCTGAAGATGCGGCCATTCTCATGCAAACTATGGCAGGCTTTGATACTAAAGATTCAACCAGCGTTGACAGGGCCGTACCCGACTATTCAGCAGGACTAAACAATAGCCTGGAAGGATTGAAGATAGGCCTGCCGAAGGAATTTTTCAGCCAAGACCTGAACAACGATATTGCATCGGCTATTGAATCGGCCATCAATGAATATAAAAAGCTGGGCGCCGAGGTCAAAGAAGTTTCTCTGCCCAATATGAAACTGGCAATACCCGCCTATTATGTCATTGCCTCAGCCGAGTGCTCAGCCAACCTATCACGTTATGATGGCGTGCGCTTTGGCCATCGCTGCCACAGCCCTGCCGACCTTAATGACCTTTATACCCGCTCCCGCGGCGAAGCCTTTGGCGCCGAAGTTAAACGCCGCATTCTGATGGGAACTTATGCCTTATCAGCCGGATATTACGATGCCTACTATATTAAGGCACAAAAAGTCCGCTGCTTGATCTCAGAGGATTTTAGCAGGGCATTATCAGAAGTTGATGTACTGATGGGGCCCGTCTCACCCTCTACCGCTTTTGACATAGGTGAAAAAACTGATGACCCTATTGAAATGTATCTGGCTGATATTTATACAATCGCCATCAACTTAGCAGGTTTGCCTGCCATGTCCCTGCCCTCTGGTTTTGCTGATAGCAAACCGGTCGGTTTACAGGTTATTGGCAATTATTTTTCTGAAGACCGCTTATTGAATATTGCCCACCAGTATCAGCAAGTTACCGACTGGCATCAACAGACACCGAAAGGTTTTGAATAAGGAGAATGAAATGGAATGGGAAACAGTAATCGGCCTAGAAATTCATGCCCAAATGGCAACCAAGACTAAAATCTTTTCTGCAGCCTCGACCGCCTATGGTGCAGAACCCAATACACAGGCCTGCGCAGTCGATTTAGGCTTGCCTGGCGTATTGCCTGTGCTAAATCAGGAAGCCGTCCGCATGGCTGTTAAATTCGGCATGGCCATTGAAGCAGAAGTGGCAGACTACTCAGTATTTGCCAGAAAAAACTATTTTTACCCCGACTTGCCTAAAGGCTATCAAATCAGCCAAATGGAATTGCCTATTGTAGGCATAGGCCATTTGGATATTGAGATAGACGGCGAAACCAAACGCATCGGCGTAACCCGTGCACACTTGGAAGAAGACGCCGGCAAATCGCTTCATGAAGACTTTCACGGACTGACAGGCATTGATTTAAACCGCGCAGGCACGCCCTTATTGGAAATCGTCTCAGAACCCGATATGCGCAGCGCCAAAGAAGCCGTTGCCTATATGCGCAAAATTCACGAACTGGTACGCTATCTGGAAATCTGCGACGGCAATATGCAGGAAGGCTCCTTCCGCTGCGATGCCAATGTCTCGGTTCGTCCTAAAGGTCAACAAGAATATGGTACCCGAGCAGAGCTAAAAAACATCAACTCATTTAAATTTGTTGAAAAGGCAATCAACATTGAAGTGGAAAGGCAGATTGATTTGATTGAATCAGGTGGCACTGTTGTACAGGAAACACGCCTGTATGATGCTGATAACAATGAAACCCGTTCCATGCGCAGCAAAGAAGAAGCCAACGATTACCGCTATTTCCCAGACCCTGATCTCCTGCCTGTAGAAATAACTGACCAATTGCGCGCCCAGGTTAAAGCTGATTTACCTGAATTGCCCAGCGTTAAAAAACAGCGCTTTATGGAGCAGTACGGTCAAGACAAAGAAACAGCAGCCACTTTAACTTCTTCCCGCCAGCTTGCTGACTTTTATGAAACGGTTGCAAAAGAATCAGGATGCACAGCCAAGCTATGCAGCAATTGGGTTAGCGTTAATTTTCTTGGTGCATTAAATAAAGCAAATCTTGAAATAGCTGAAACGCCTGTAAATGCAGAACGCCTAGCGGGGCTATTAAAGCGCATTGCAGATAACACTATTTCTGGAAAAACGGCTAAACAGGTATTTGATTCCTTATGGGAAAGCGATTTAACTGCTGACGAGATTATTGAACAGCAAGGCTTGAAACAGATTACCGACAGTGGTGCAATTGAAGCCATTATTGACAAAATAATTGCCGATAACCCAGCGCAGGTTAAGCAGTATTTAAGTGGCAAGGACAAAGTCTTCGGCTTTTTTGTGGGACAGGTCATGAAGGCCAGCCAAGGAAAGGCTAATCCGGCCGAAGTAAACAAAATGCTTAAAGACAAGCTTAAATAAACAGCCTGCACCGCACACCTAACTAAATATAATGCAAAAAAAACCGCTCAAAAGAGCGGTTTTCTTAAACCAATTACAATAAATTATTGTATTAAGCTTTTCTGTTTCTACGAGCAAAGCCCATAAAACCAAGACCCAAGCCCATTAGAGCTAAAGAAGCCGGTTCTGGAACACTTACAGACCCAGCAGTGTAGTCATAAATAATCTCAGCACTACACCCGGCAGAAGTAGTTTGATTTACAGTAATATTGCCACCACCTCCAGTGAAGTTAGAGCTAGTAAGGGTGTTACAACCTATGGCAACATCACCAGCTCCGACAAATGATGAAAAATCAGCCGCTGCTACAGAAATATTATATACCCCTGTATCAGATGTTGTTCCAAGATCAAGAGTAGCGCCACTTGCTAAGTTTACAAAACCGCCAGTAGTAGCAAGGCTTGTAGTAAACCCGAAATCAGTTACATCATCTCCATCAAGAACCTCAAATAACCAGTTAAGATCCGAATCCCACTTGAAGCTAGAAGCGGCTGCGGCATTATTGACAAGACTAGAAGTGCTTGTAGATGTTCCAGTAATCGCAATAGTTATGCTATTAAGTGACCCTAAAGTTGCATCAAACTGAGCAAAGTTACCAATAGCCGTAGATCCGGGAGCAACTGTAGAAGTAAGATCAGTTGTTTGCGGAGCAATTGAAAAGCTTTCAGTTACTGTAGCAGCCTGAGCGCCAACCGTAACTGCCAATCCAGAAACTAAAGCCAATCCTAATATTTTTTTATTCATTTAAATACCTATATACAAATAATAGTAAAAGTCATCACGGAACATTCCGTAGTTGAGTGCGACCCAGCCATCTCCATATAGAGACCTGAAGCTTTCCGACCCTGCCTCACAGCAGGTGTGGCTACTGCCTAAACGTGAAGACGACAGATTATAAAAAGAAACCGAGCCTTTTAAAACAGCCCAGCCCCAATCATATAGAACCCTATCGATTAGAAGTGTCAAATATAAGATTCAGTATCTTAAAAACTGTAAGACAGTTTGACACAAAAAAACAGGCTTTAACACCTATAATACAATAACTATACCATCAAACTAAAACAATCATTTATACAACAGGTTAACAACAAAACCTTATCCAGATCACAACCAACAAAACACTCACCTTATCGATTGTAAAGAATTTTGACAAAACTTCATAAA
>Ga0256840_1000869_pt1 | contig 29910 bp, 34 predicted proteins | sample 355202metaG_FD_185969 | JGI IMG/M metagenome (GOLD analysis project Ga0256840, IMG submission 185969) | Hydrothermal vent microbial communities from Mid Atlantic Ridge, Atlantic Ocean - 355-202 | ecosystem: Environmental > Aquatic > Marine > Hydrothermal vents | place: Atlantic Ocean: Mid... | reverse complement strand
TCTTCAAGTAATTTTAGTAGTGTATCTTTCATAATGTAAAAGATTAAAATATAAAGTATTGTAGTGTTATTCGGAAAGTCAAGAAAAAATTGAACACCCTACACCTTCCACGAGGGGGTGTTTAATTTTTTTGCTTTTGAATAATGCTACTGTGGATTGTATAGTCTTTGCACTTGAGATTTACCTTGATTTGGAGCAAGTTTTGCATATCGTTCTGTCATCTCGATAGTTTTATGGTTCATAAGCTCTTTGATGGTGTAAATTGGACAACCGTTTATAGCTAAATGTGAAGCAAAAGTATGTCATAGTGTATGAATGACGACTTTTTGATACTCATCTGTGATGCCTTCATTGAAAAGTTTTTTCATAATGCCTCTGATTTTATAAGATACATAGCTTCGTGAAACCGAAAAAATCTTTGCATCTTTTCTCATTTTTTTTGTATGAAATGAAAGAAGATTTAATGTTGAATCATTAAGATACCCAATGTATTTATCATTTGTTTTGAAGTTGTTAATTTTAATGCTTTCATTTTCAAAATCGATATCCGATTTTTTCATCTTCATAATTGAACCAAGTCTTGCTCCAGTACTGAGTGCAATTTCTACAAACAATAATAATTCCATCTCATGTGATACAGCTTTTTTTAGGAGTTCTATCTCTATAGTAGTTAAATATCTCTCTCTTTCGTTGTTGAAGCGGATTGTTTCATCTCGAATAGCTTTACAATATGTAAGTCTAATGCCTTGTGAATATTTACCTATGGTTTTTTGCTTATCTCTGCCTATTTCATCTTTATATCTAATAAGAAATATTTTATCGACTACTTTTTTATCGTCATTTACTACTTCTTTGTAAAAAATACCTGTGTAAGAAGTAGGGATTTTAGGGCTTAAAACTGTCATGTTATCTACCTTTTAAGTCCGCTAAAAGTCCGCTCAATATGAAGAATTATGACTTTTAGCGATTAGATTTGAAGATAGTATATCATGAGAGTTGCCCCATTTCAAGGGGCTTAGAGAGATTTGATGAAATTTGCTAAAATTAGCCTACTGAATAACAAATTCAGTAAAGTAGATGCCTTTTATTTGCCCGTCTGTTATCATTGCGTTTAATGTATTCATGATTTGTTCAGAAACTTTTTGTTTTCCTTTTTTAGAAGAAATCTCTTCTAAAGTTTTCGAACTTAAAATTCTGATGATTCTATCACGAAGTACTGCTGCTTTTGCATCGAGTTCTATACTTAATTCTTCTCCGCTAAGCTCTAAAGATATTGTCGCTTTAAGGTAGCGTCTCCCTGAGTCACTTTTTAGGTTTACAGTGAAAGTGTCAAGCGGGTAGAGTATGCCTATGTCGCTAAGTTTTCTGTCATTATCCATGGCAACACTACTTCTTTTAGTAGTTTGTGATTGAGAGATAGTTTTTTCTTTTGCTTGTGGTGCAGAAGCATCTACAGCCTCATTATCCCCACTCATAAGTAGCACTGCAACCACTGCTCCAATTATTATGATGAAAACTAACACAACAATGATGATAATCATCAGCATATTGCTAGATTTTTTCTCTTTTTTCTCAGTCTCTTCTACTTGTTCTTCATCAGCCATTTTTTTTCCTTGACATTATTTATTTATTTTAATTTTGATAGTATATCGGAAATAATAAAAAAATTTAAATTTTATTTTTTTGTGCGATAGTATTAAGTGGCAAAAATTCAGAGCTCTCTGCATTATAATACTCTATATCCCCATTCTCAATATGATAATACCACCCATGAATATGTAGTCCATCAGCTTCAAATCGCCTTTGTACACTTGGATACGTTAAAATATTTTCAATCTGTTGTATGACTGAAAATTTCTCTGTCAAACGCAGTAACTCCTCTTTGGGAGCATCTTCTGTCAGCGTTGCAATTGCGGAGTTTTTAGCACTCTCTCCGAGTTCAAGCCATTTTTTTGTATGAATGAGATCAGGCGTGTCATCAATCTCATGAAAGAGATGTTCACAAGCACCACAGTGTGTATGACCACAGATAATTATGTCATTAACTTTTAGAACACTAACAGCATATTCTATCGCTGAAGCTGTCGAATGAAAATCTTCATCTGGTTTAAATGGCGGAACAAAGTTACCAACATTACGTACTACAAACAAATCACCTGGATTGCTTTGTATAATTAAATCAGGTATTACTCTAGAATCAGAGCAACCAATAAAAAGTGCTTTTGGTGATTGTCCACTTTTAACGAGGTTTAACAGTGATTCTTTATTCTTTTTAAAGTAGTCTCTAAAGAGTTTGTTGCCTTTTGCATAATCTTTCATTAAATAAACTCTCTTTTTAGCTACAAATTTTTATATCTAAAACTTTCATTATTTCTTCAAAAATCGGACCAGCTTCGCGGCTACAGTCGTCATGATATTCTATAACGTAGACCTCTTTCCCACTTGAAACCTTTGTTGTATATATTTCTGGTTGAAGAGAGCATTTTTTTGTAATATTCTCAATTTGGGGAAGAGCATTTACTTTTTCTTCGTGAGTGTCAAAGCCAATTGCCATTCTTGAAAATCTTTCTTCACTTCTAAATTCTGCATCTATCATCGTTCACCTTTTTTTGTCTTAGTAAGTTATTATACAATTAAATTGTGCAAAAAAAACTTTAAATTGCTCAATTTAATACCACTCTAAAAGTTTTGATACTTCATCAACTATATAAGTCTTCACAGTTGTTTTTTCAAGTGGCTTTTTAGAGACTAATGCTTTGTTGATATTTTGCATTTTTGCCTCTTTTAGTCTTACATCAAGTGCATAGACTTCTCGCACATCCCCCACTAAGGAGACTTCTCCAATGAAAACGGTCTCCTTTGAAATGGCACGGTCACGAAAGCTACTAATAATAGCCGCTAAGATTGCCAAATCTGCTGCAGTTTCAGTTATCTTTATGCCGCCTGTGATGTTGATAAATACATCATACCCTGAGAGTGGAATTTCGAGTTTTCTCTCTAAGAGTGCTAAAAGCATATTGAGACGATTGTTGTCAAAACCTGTTGCTTGTCTTTTTGCATTGGGTGTATGTGACTCTGAAACTAGGGCTTGTACTTCTAAGATGATAGGACGAGAACCCTCCATGATAACAGTAAGTGCAGAGCCACTTTGCGAAGAGTTACGATTGAAAAAGCGTGATGCTATGTCAGTTGCAGAGACTAAACCTTCAGCTTTCATCTCAAAAACACCTATCTCACTCGTAGCACCAAATCGGTTTTTAAATCCGCGAAGTATGCGTAGCTCTTGAGATGAATCACCCTCAAAGTATAAAACTGTATCTACCATATGTTCTAAGACTCTTGGTCCAGCAATGGAGCCTTCTTTTGTGATATGCCCTATGATGAAAATTGCCAAATCTTTTTCTTTTGCTATACGCATAAGCTCAAAAGTGATTTGTCTTACTTGGGTTACTGATCCTGGAGCTGATGTGATGTTTTCTGAGTAAATAGTTTGAATAGAGTCAATGATAAGAAAGTCATATTTTCTATGCTCTAGTTCTACTAATATTTGTTCAAGTCGTATCTCACTTAACAAATAAAGTGAATCATGGTTTGAGTTGAGTCGATTGGCACGAAGTTTTATCTGTCCTGCTGATTCTTCTCCCGTGACATAAAGTACATCTTTTTTCGTTGAGGCAATATTTGCACCTACTTTTAAAAGCAGTGTTGATTTACCTACACCTGGACTTCCCCCGATAAGAGTTAAAGATCCAGGAACAATGCCACCACCAAGTACATTATCGAGTTCATCATCAAGTGAAGAGAAGCGATAAATCTCTTCTTCTACGATATCGTTGATACTAATGGCTTTGGCTGATTTGGATGCAGTAGACTTTGTTTGTTTTACAACTTCTTGTTGTTGCTCACTCAGTTCAATGAAACTATCCCACGCTCCACAATTAGTACATTTTCCCATCCATTTTGGAGTAGTAAGACCACAATGCTGACACTCAAAGAGTATTTTTTTCTTCGCCATAAAAAACCTTTAGTAAGTAATGTATGAATTGTATTCTATTTTAAAGGGATAGTCTAAAAATATGACAAAATGAAATATTAGCAATACTTCCATTTGCCATTTTTGTATTCAATCTTTGTATCTACAGGCGTATTTGCATAATTTACTAGCATCAAATTTTCAGATAAACTTTTGAGAAGAACAAGTTTTTCATCTTTTAAAAATGTTTCAAGTGCACTCTCTTTTTTATCTTTATTGCGTTCTTCTGGTTTTTCTTCATCTACTGCGTTTAGCTCAGTCTGTTGTGTTGTCTCTTTTCCTTTTTCTTCTTTTTCTTCTTTTTCTTCGAAAAGTGCATCTAAAAGACCATCAACAAATTCATACTTATCAAAAGGGGTTAAGTTTTCAGGCTGTTCACCTGTTCCTACATAAAGTATAGGAAGCTCAAGAGCGTAAGCAATACTAAATATACTTCCTCCTTTGGCTGTTCCATCAAGTTTTGTGATGATAATGCCATCGACACCTATCATTTCATTAAATGCTTTTGCTTGAGAAATCGCAGAGTTTCCTTGTGTACCATCAATGATTAAAACAGTTCTATGTGGAGCACCTTCATGGGCTTTTGCACAGATACGATTGATCTTTTTAAGTTCATTAGCAAGATTTGTTTGTGTGTGTAACCTTCCTGCTGTATCGATGATGACATTATCATAGTTTTTTGATTTTGCAGAGTCGATAGCATCATAAGCTACAGCAGAACTATCATGCCCTTGTTTAGATGAAACAATGGGGATCTCAAGCTTATTTGCCCATAATGTAAGTTGCTCAATTGCTGCAGCACGGAAGGTGTCACCTGCACCAAGCATGACTTTTTTACCTTCTTGTTTGTATTTATAAGCAAGTTTTGCAATGGTTGTTGTTTTACCTGCCCCATTAACACCGATGATAAGTTCTACAAATGGTGCAGTATATTCAGGCTCTTTGTAGCTAGTATAAGCAAGTGTGGCGAGAAGTTTTTGCTCTAAAATATCTCTTGTGATTTTTTCTTGATAGATTTCATTTAAGATGATTTCAACCAAACCATACTCAACATCAGCTTCTAAAAGAATCTCTTCAAGTTCATCTTTTGTAAAATATTTTTTTTTCTTTGGAGCAACTGTTTTAATCGCTTCTACAGTTTTGTTAAGTGATTTTTTAATAAATCCAAACATCTATTATTTTCCTAAAGCTTTTTTGATGTCACTTTGGATAAATTCTTCTTCTGTCGCACCTTGATAATAGTTTACTAGTTTTCCATCTTTATACATTGCCATAAGAGGAATACCAAAATCTCTTCCAAGATGAAGTTTTTCTGCAACAGCATCAATAATTCTTGTGTTTTCAGTTGAATTTACTAAAACATAGTCAGCACCATGAAGTTCTCTGAAATTTTTAAGTTTCGTATTTGGGATATTGTTTTCAACAGTGATACCTATGATAACTAAATCATCTTTGTATTTCTTTTGTAGTGAAGCCAAATGTGAAGCTTCTGCTTGACAAGGAGGACACCAAGTTGCAAAAATATCTAAGATAAGGACTTTTCCTTGCATATTTTTTAGTTTAAAACCTTGTGGTGCTTTTTCTATGATGTACTGTTTATTATCTAAACCTGTTAAAACAAATTCGTTTGTTGATAAAATGGAGTTTACATCTTGAGCTGTATCTTTGTTGTTGTCTGAACAAGCTTGAAACATTAATGAAGCCGCTAAAAGCGTTGATAATAGAGAAAATTTTGACATGAACCTTTTGCCTTTGTTTATTTATTTGTGTAAAATGTGCAAAATTATAACCATAAAGATGTAATATGACTCTTACAAAGAATGTATTTAGACAAAATTGTCTCAAAAAGATTAAAAAATCGTCACAACATAACAAATTTTATAAAAATTATCTGCTTAACAAAAAACTCATAGATGAGATATCTGCTTATGCAGGGAAGAAGCGACTGAAAATACTTTTTTATTATCCGTTACCATTTGAAGCAGATATACGCAAATCTCTCAAGATACTAGGGAAAAAACATGAGGTATTTATTCCATTTATGGAAGGTAAAAGTTTTAAGATGGTACCATTTAGGCTACCGCTGAAAAAAAAGAATTTTGGTGTCTTTGAAGCGGGAAATACAATAAAAAATATAAATAAAATTGATATAGCTATAGTACCAGCCGTTGGTGTTGATGGAAAGTTACAAAGAGTTGGTTTTGGAAAAGGGATGTATGATCGTTTCTTTGAAAAACTAAACAAGAAACCTTATACAATATTTACACAGCCAGAATTTTGTTACACAAAAAAGTTGATATGTGATGCATATGATGTGTCATGTGATGTTTTAATCACGCCAAGGAAAACGATAAAAAGAGGTACTCTATAGTTTAAACGAAAAGGGTTTACAAACATGTTAGATGAGATACTACTAGGTGGCACGATTGCCACGGTGAGTGGAGTAGTGGGTTTTTTCATCTCTAAAAAAATTACAAGCGCAAATTTCGATATTTATGTTGAACAAGCTGTTGCAAAAGCAAAAGCAATTGAAAATGAAGCACAAACACTACTTGAGCGTGCAAAACTTAAAGCTCGTGAAATTGAACATGAAGCACAAAAAGAGTTTGATAATGTGAAAGAGAGGGTACGTGCAGATTTTTCTCAAAGAGAGGATGAACTTGTTCGAAAAGAGAAAAAATTTGAGCAGTATGAAAAAGCTAAAGAAGAAACAATTCAAAGCAAATTAAGTCAGCTCAAAGCGCAAAAAATTAATTTGGATAGAAATGAAAAATCACTCGCTTTACTCAAAGAAAATTATGAGAAAAAAAGAGATGAGGCACTACATACCATAGAACATAGTGCAGGAATGACTCAAGATGAAGCTAAAAATGTCTTACTTGAAAAAATAGAAGAGAAGTCTCGTGCAGATATTGCACATATTGTCAGAAAAAGTGAAAATGAAGCTAGAGAAGAAGCAGAAAAAAGAGCAAACTATATCTTGGCACAGGCAACAAGCCGTTTTGCAGGAGAATTTGCTACTGAGCGGCTTACTAACTTAGTTCATTTAGAAAATGATGAACTTAAAGGTCGTATCATTGGAAAAGAGGGGCGTAACATTAAAGCGCTTGAGAGTTTACTTGGTGTGGACATCATTATAGATGATACACCAAATGCAATTCTGGTAAGTAGCTTTAATCTTTATCGCCGAGCTATTGCAACAAAAACACTGCAGCTTTTGATTGAAGATGGAAGAATTCAACCCGCAAGAATTGAAGAGATCTATAAAAAAGTCTCTGATGAATTTGAATCAAAAATATTGGCTGAAGGTGAAGAGCTTATTGCTAATATGAATATTGGGGTTATGCACCCAGAGCTTGTTAAACTCATCGGTCGTTTACGATACCGTGCAAGTTATGGACAAAATGCTTTGGCACATACTTTAGAAGTGGCACATTTAGCAGGAGTTATGGCTGCTGAGATGGGTGGTGATGCTATCCTAGCTAAACGGGCAGGGCTTTTACATGATATTGGTAAGGCTTTGACGCATGATCATGATGGAAATCATATTGATTTGGGTGCTGAGATATGTAGTAGGTATAATGAGAGTGAAGTTGTAATAAATGCAATATATGCACATCATGGACAACAAGAGATTAACTCTATCGAATGTGGTGCAGTTTGTGCTGCAGATGCACTCTCTGCTGCAAGACCAGGGGCGAGAAGGGAAGTGTTAGAGAGTTTCTTAAAGCGTGTTACTGAGATAGAAGATATAGCTTCTTCACGTGATGGCGTGAGACAAGCCTATGCTATTAACGCAGGTCGAGAGGTTCGTGTTATTGTGAATGCTAGCTTAGTTAATGACGATGAGTCTATTTTAATGGCGAAAGAAATTGCTAAAGAGATAGAAGATAGAGTGCAGTACCCAGGCGAAATTAAAGTGAATGTTATCCGTGAAAGTAGAGCAATAGAGTTTGCAAAATAGCAACTCTTGCTCTAAAAGATTATTTTGTAATTGTAACTACAATTGCTCCTCTTAAATCTCCCATTTTGTAATGCATAGCTTTGTCAATCGGATAACGCTCTGCTATTGCACGTTTTAAATCAGTCTCTTTTACGTCACCATGACATTTGAGACATACTTGCTTCTTGATTATAAGTGGCTTATAATACTTGTATGTATTTGCATCTACTTTTTGGATGAGTTGTTTTGGCAAAAGAATATTGGCATCTTTAAGCTTTTGTAGAGACTCTAAAACAACTTGTTCATTACCTGTAGGCTTGTTCGCGGGATTTCTAAATTTACTACTAATTCTTTTGACTCGTACACCGTTAGGAAGTTTTTGATTTACTTTTTCAGTGAGGGTGTACGCTTCTTGAGAACAAAAATCAAGAGCCTGAAGGGGTCCACCAGCTTTCATATTTTTTTTCATATTAGAAGCTAAAGTTTTTAGAAGAAGTTTGGAGCTAGTTTGTCCCATCTTGATGAGGGCTTTGATTTGAGTATTTTCTTTTGTTTTGGGAGCTGCTAAGAGTAAGGATGTAGCGAGGCTTAATAATGTAACTAATTTGAGAAGATTCATTGTTTTTTTCCTTATTTTTAAAATTATGTGAACGATTATAACAAAACTTATAATAATTTAATGCAAGTTTGATTATAATTGCGCTAATTTTAATAGACAAGGGAGCACGCCAATGGGTGAATTGTTTACTTTTTTCGGACTTATCTCAGAAGATAAGACTTTTATTTTCATGACACATATGCTACTATCAGCTGGTATAGCTTTATTTTTAGCAAAAGTTGCAATGACAAACTTACAAATTGTACCAAAAGGTACTCAAAACCTTATGGAAGCTTATATTCAAGGTGTGCTGAGTATGGGTACGGATGTTATGGGTAAGTCACACGCTCGTAAATATCTTGCACTTGTTGCAACAATAGGTTTGTTTGTTGGAGTGTCAAATATTATTGGTATTCTTCCAGGTTTTGAAGCTCCAACTGCAATGCTTGAAATGCCTTTGGCGTTAGCACTTACTGTTTTTGTTTATTACAACTACGTTGGTATCAAGGCTCATGGATTATTACTTTATCTAAAACATTTTTTAGGTCCAGTATGGTGGTTATATTGGTTAATGTTCCCGATTGAGATTGTTTCTCATATTTCTCGTATCATTTCTCTTTCTTTCCGTCTTTTTGGAAATGTAAAAGGTGATGATATGTTCTTAATGGTAATCTTGATGCTTGCTCCATGGGTTATGCCAATGGTACCATTTGCACTTTTAACATTTATGGCATTCTTACAAGCGTTTATCTTTATGATGCTTACTTATGTTTACCTTGGTGGCGCAATAGCTGTTGAAGAACACTAGGTCTTTTACTTCCATGCAAAAAGATATTTATGATAGACTCATAAGCTTTTTGCTTGGAGCATCATGGGCTATTGTGCTTTTTGGTGCTCTTCTTACATTTAAACTATTTATTAGTTTAGGAATTGCTCTTGCAATATTTTCTACTCTTATTTATGTTATCTCTTCCCTCTTTCTTATCCTTCTTTTAGACGCTTTTGAAGTGAATAAAAAAAGACTTGCTGAAGCAAAAAAGCAGACAAAACTTTTAGAAAAAATCTACGCGAAACATACTAAATAACATCTTTTAAAGCATAAATCAGCTAAAATAGAAGTAATTAATTTATTTTTATAAGGAAATCTATGTTTGAAGTAGTTATCGGTCTTGAAGTCCATGTACAATTAAATACGAAATCAAAACTTTTTTGTTCATGTGCAACGAGTTTTAATCATAAACAAAATACAAATACTTGTCCCACGTGTTTAGCTTTACCTGGCGCTTTGCCTGTGCTTAACAAAGAGGTTGTACATAAATCTATCATGCTTGGAACTGCACTTGAAGCAAGAGTAAATAGAATTTCATATTTTGATAGAAAATCATACTTTTATCCCGATTCTCCTACAGCATATCAAATAACGCAACTCTATACACCAATAGTTGAACATGGAAAACTTCAAATTGATTTTGAAGATGGAAGCAATAAAATTATCCGTGTAAATCGTGCTCATATTGAAGCCGATGCAGGAAAAAATATTCATGATGGAGATATTTCTAAAGTAGATTTGAATCGTGCGGGAACACCTTTGCTTGAAATAGTCTCAGAACCAGATATGAGAAGTGCTGATGAAGCAATTTTATATCTTAAAAAACTTCATTCTATTATCCGTTATTTGGATATTGGTGATGCAAATATGCAAGAGGGAAGTTTTAGGGTTGATGTAAATGTTTCTATCCGTCCAAAAGGAGATGAAAAGCTTTATACTCGTGTAGAAATTAAAAATATCAATTCATTTAAGTTCATTCAACGTGCAATTGAACTTGAAGTAGCTCGTCAAACTGAAGCATGGGAAGATGGTGTTTATGATGATGAGATTTGTCAAGAGACTCGTCTTTTTGATCAGGTAAAACAAGAAACCCGTTCTATGCGTGGAAAAGAAGAAGCGGCTGATTATAGATACTTTCCGGAGCCAGATTTACTCAAATGTGTTGTAACAGATGAGATGATGCAAAAATATACAAAAATTCCAGAATTACCAGACGAGAAGAAAGATCGTTTTGTTAAAGAATACGGTATGACTGAATACAATGCAGCCGTTATAACTTCTGCTGTGGAGATGGCTAACTTTTTTGAAACGATGATAGAAGAAGAACCAGTCACAGCAAAAACTGCAACTACATGGTTAACTGTAGAACTTCTAGGACGTTTAAAAGGTGAGATAAATCTTTCTAACTCTCCTGTAAACGCAGTAAAACTTGGTTTCTTAGTCAAAAGAATTGATGATAAAACTATCAGTGGAAAAGCTGCAAAAGAGGTACTTGACTACTTGATGGAAAATGAAGAAGTTACTGTTGATGATGCTATTGATACACTTGGCTTGAAGCAAGTAACAGATACAGGAGCTATTGAGGCGATTTGTAATGAAATTATTAGTGCAAATCCTGAAAAAGTTACACAATACCAAGGTGGAAAAGAAAAACTTTTTGGTTTTTTTGTTGGTCAAGTGATGAAAGCAAGTAAAGGAAGTGCAAATCCTCAAGTTGTAAACGAAATTTTAAAAGCTAAATTAGGCTAAATATTGTGCTAAAAGCCTGGATATTAGATTTTGCGTATTTTTTAAATACATCAAAAAAATATCAAACTTTTAAAACATTTTTTTATAATATACTAGAAAATGAGAAATATAAATATAAAAAATATCTAGATTTATTTATGATGGCTCTCATTTTTACTAGTGTAGCTGTTTTGATTCGAGAAGTTAAATATCCTGTTAATGATTATCTTCGATTTTTTAGTAACTATGTTATCTCTATCATTTTTTTGATAGAGTACTTACTTCGTCTTTGGGTAAATAGTAGTGTGACTAAGATTATCATTGCAAGAGCGGAACATGATACTTTCCTTTTTCGTGATGTAAATCTTCAAAAAGCCTTTAGAAATGTAGCAAAAGTAAAACTTTCTTATATACTTTCCCCACAAGCAATAATAGACTTGTTAGCAATTATGCCATTTTTTCATGAGCTGCGTTTACTTCGTATATTTATAATTTTTCGTGTTTTTAAGATATTTCGATATGCAAAAAGTTTTCAAATTCTCTTTTCTGTATTAGCTACAAAAAAGTTTGAATTTTTAACGCTTGGTATTTTTGCTTCAATCATAATTTTTATCTCATCAGTTTTGATTTATGTAATGGAAGCAAATAGGAATGACTCTCCTATAAACACCCTGTTTGAAGCATTCTATTGGTCTATAGTGACAATTTCAACAGTAGGTTATGGGGACATTACTCCAACATCAAATGAGGGACGTTTTGTTGCTATTATTGTTATTGGCACTGGTGTTGCCGTTTTAGCTTTTACCACTTCATTGTTTGTTTCTGCTTTTACGGAAAAACTAGATGAAATCATAGAAGCAAAAACGATTGAAAATATTTCTAAACTGAAAAAGGTTTATCTTATTTGTGGGTATGAGCGTGTAGCGAGTGAAGTTGCTAAAAAGCTTTTTTTAAAGGAGTATTCTATCATTGTCTTAGATGCGGATATACAAAAGGTAAATCAGGCTAAACAGGATGGTTTTACTGCTTTGAATTATGATCCTGGGATTGTTGCTAGTTACAAGAAGCTTGATATTGATATTACAAAACAGGTAAAAGCTATTTTATGTTTAAATGAAAATGATGTTGAAAATGTTTATACTACTCTAACAATCCGTTCTCTACATAAAGAGGTGTTTATTCTTTCTCTTCTTATGAATGATTCTAATCGAAAAAAACTAGAATTTGCCGGTATAGACAAGCTTGTATATCCCCAAGAGCTTATAGGTCTTATAACAAAAGAACTAGTAGGTAAGCCTGTTGCATTTGAAGTTATTCATGAACTTAGAAGTGAAGACTCCGAAGTTTCTATTGATGAACTTGGAATTACGCAAAGAATAGTGGATAATTTTCCAACTATTGGTAGTTTAGTGAACAAAGAGTACAGAGTTGTTTTACTTGGTGTATATAAAACGGATAAAGATAGGTTTTACTTTAATCCATTAGATTCAACATTATTAGAAGTAGGTGATTATCTTTTGGTCATTGGTTATCATGTTTTTATAAAAGAGTTTGAAAAATATTTATATACAAAGGTCAAGAATGCGTAAAACGACAGCTTTGATATTTGGTCACAATAAATATGCACAAGAGATTGTAACAAATTTACAAGATAGCTACACAAAGATAAAAGTTTATACAATGGATGAAAATGATTTGGGAGAGGGTGCATACGAGCTTGAATCATTTGATTTGAGCGATGAGTGGCAACTCATTGAAAAAGATGTTGATATTAATTCATCCATAGCCTTTTGTGTTTTAGAAGATACATCGAAAAATATATTTTTAACTATTTCCCTTAGAGCTGCGTTTAAGGAGTTGAGTATTATTGCAGTCTCTTCAAATAATGAAAGTGCAAACAAGCTTAAAATGGCTGGTGCAAATAAAGTCATTCCTTTGGTTGAGACTACCTCAGATATTATTGCAAATATGCTAGAAAAACCAATTTCAAATAAAGTCTTACATAGTATATTGTATGAAGAGAGCGCTTTAAAAATTGCTCAGATTCGTATCAGTAATGAAAGTAAATTCAAGGATGAAAAATTAAAAAGTATAGATTGGACAAGATACAATGGAATAATTGTTCTCTCAGTCATGCATGAAAATATGAAAAGTGAGTTTATATATTCTTCTAAGGCAAAACGTCATATCATTAAAGAAGGTGATGTGTTAGTAATTGTAGGATATGAAAGAGATATTCAAGAATTTGAAAAGTTAATAAGGAGTGAGCGATATGTCAATTGGAGTAATTGGAGCTGGTAAGTGGGGGAGTGCATTAGCATTCGCCTTAAGTGAGAAAAATGATGTTGTTATTACCTCGAGGAGAGTACGTGAACTCGATAATTTTGTTTCACTTGAAGAGATTTTAGAGTGTGAGTATCTTGTTGTAACGGTTCCTGCACAACAAGTATCTTCTTGGCTCGAAGAAAATTTTGTATTTAAAAATCAAAAAATTCTTGTCGCTGCTAAAGGAATTGAAGCAAAGAGTGGAATGTTTTTAAATGAAATATATGAAAAGTATGTACCAAGTGAAAATATAGTATTTCTTTCAGGTCCTTCTTTTGCAACAGAAGTACAAAAATCTTTACCGACTGCTCTTGTAGTAAACTCTTTAAACCAAGAACTTGCCCAAGAGTTTGCAGCACTTTTTCCATCTTTTATAAAAACGTATACTTCAAATGATGTTATCGGAGCTGAAATCTCAGGTGCATATAAAAATGTTATAGCGATAGCTGCTGGAATTTGTAATGGTCTTGAGCTTGGAAATAATGCTGCAGCAGCCTTAATTTCTCGTGGTTTGGTTGAGATGCAGCGTTTTGGTCTAAGTTATGGAGCACAAGCAGAGAGTTTTCTTGGTTTAAGTGGTGCGGGAGATTTGTTCTTAACAGCTTCTTCAACTATGAGTAGAAACTTTAGAGTTGGGCTTGGACTGGCTAAGGGGCAAACACAAGAAGAGATTATAGAAGTGCTAGGTGAAGTTGCTGAGGGTATCGGTACAGCGTATGCATTGCATGATATCTCAATAAAAAACAGTCTCTATCTTCCTATAGCAAGAGAAGTGTATTTGACACTTGAAGGAAAAAATCCTAGAGAAAGTTTACGTGACTTATTGACAAACTAAGGGGCATATGTGCTACAGGGCAAAGAACAGTTTTTTAAGATTTTTATTGCGTTGGCGATTGGCTTGGCTACATATTTTGTAGCTACTTTAGCATTTAATGCAGTACAAAGTGAATTACTTGGATTGATAGCTTTGTTAGTAACATTGTGGACAAATGAAGCTTTGCCTTTAGGCGTAGTCTCTTTGCTCCCCATAGTGCTTTTTCCAGCATTTGGTATCCTCAACACTAAAGCAACTACAGTGAATTATGCCCATCCTATTATTTATCTTTTTTTGGGTGGCTTTTTATTAGCAATCGCAGTAGAAAAAACGAAACTGCATATACACATCGCACACAAACTTTTAGCCTTGTTTCCATCAACGCCACGAGGTATTATCTTCTCTTTAGCTATAACATCAGGCTTATTAAGCTCCATACTCTCAAATGAGTATAGGGGTACAAAATCTTACAGTTCTCAGTCAAAATCATACTCAAGGGCTAGATAACAAGCAAAAAAAAGTAATGTATTTGATGTTTGGCTTAATTGTACTTCTTTTTGTAAATGCTCCTATTAGACCCTATTGGGAAGGATTAGGATTAAGTGAAAGCGGTATTTTACTTGCTTTTGGACTTGTTCTATTTATGCCACCATTTAATATACTGCAATGGCAAGAAGATAGTATGAAAATTCCGTTTGCCATTATATTTTTATTTGGGGCAGGTTTTTCCATCGCGAAGGATTTTAGTCAAACAGGCTTGGCAGAAGAGATAGCAATATATCTTCTTTCTATGACAAATATGTCGCCAATTCTACTGCTTTTTAGTGTTGCGATACTCATTACTTTTACCACTGAGATTACTTCTAATACGGCTCTTATTTCAATTATGTTACCGGTAATTTATTCTGTAGCACAAAAGTCAGGAATAGATACAACACTCTTTATGATGGTTGCAACTTTGTGTGCTAGTTATGCTTTTATGTTACCAATTGCGACACCTCCAAACGCAATAGCGATGAGCAGTGGAGTGGTAAATATAAAAGATATGCTTCGTTATGGGATAGTATTGAATTTGTTAGGTATATTTTTTATTGTAATGATAGCTGAGTATTTTTGGAAAGGGATTATTTAATTTTTTTCTTTTTGTAAAACATATAAAAATCTTTAAATATTAATACGAGAGAATAGACCCATAAAATATCTAATATGTAGTTGTGTCTGTAGCAATGTGTTAAGAGATAAATATATCCTAGTACGATAGGCCATTTTAAAAAATAAAAAAAGAGTATTCCAACGCCATATAGTTCTTTCATAAAAAAGAGTTTACCTAAAAACAATCAAATATTTGATAAAATTGCACAATTTTTAAAAAGGCGAGAATAATGGTTGTACATATAGTAATGTTTAAATTTAAAGATGAAGATAAAGCTTTAAATATAGAAAAAGTAAAAATTGCACTTGAAGCTTTGTCAGCAAAGATTGATATCTTAAAAAGTATAGAGGTAGGTGTTAATTTTAATGAAGCACAAAGAGCAATGGACTTATCTCTTTATTCTACTTTTGAGAACGAAGAAGATTTGAAAATTTATGCAACACATGAAGAACATTTAAAAGTTGTTACTTTGATAAAGGAAGTAACTGTAGAATCAAAAGTTGTTGATTATCATATTTGACGATAAAATAAAATGAAAAACAGACTTAAATCGTCAAATTAGCTTAAATATCTTCACTAAACTTATATTAATTTGTGATAAACTTCAAACGATATTAAATACAAGGATTAGATTATGGCAGAGCCTAAATTAGAAGATATTGGTGATTATGATACATTAAAAGGTGAAAAGAAAACTATCGTTTGGACGGTAGTAATAGTTGGACTTTTAATCGGTGTAGCGTACGTTATAGCATATAACGTATATGGAAATACAGATGACAGTATCAAAGTTAAAGATAAAATTACAGTAGTGCCATCAAGTAAAAGCATACCACTTCAGTAACTCTTTGATATAATAATTTAAAATACAAAGAAGGTCAAAAAAATGTTGATGACAGTAGTAGGCATATACACTTTATATGTACTTATAATGATATATACAAGTGTGATGCAAATAGGTTATATTAACCAAATAAAAAGAAAAACTCCGGTTTTATTGAATGCCGCAGATTTTTTAAAAGCGGCAAATTATGCTGTAGACAAAGAAAAGCTTACAATTGCTCATACATTTATTGATTACTTACTTTTTATCGCGTGGATGGGTGTAGGAATTAGATTTTTAGATTCTTATTTTTATACTTTAGAAGATCCAATGATGATGAATATAATGATAGTGATGAGTTTTGTACTAATAAATTATTTTATATCCTTACCTTTTACTTATTATGAAAAATTTGTTATAGATACAAAATATGGCTTCAACAAATCAACACTTGCACAATGGATAAAAGATACATTGATTACATTTGTAATGACACTGTTTCTAGGTAGCTTAGTTGTCTGGGGTGTTTATGAAATTATTGTAAGTTTTACATTATGGTGGCTTTGGAGTTTCTTATTTATATTTGCAATTGTTATATTGATAAATATGTTGTATCCAGCATTTCGTGCAACATTCTTTGATAAGTTAACACCACTTGAAGATAAAGAGCTCGATAGTGAAATCAAAAGACTTATGGACGCTACAGGGTTTGTAAGTAGTGGTGTTTTTGTAAGTGATGCGAGTAAGCGTGATGCAAGATTAAATGCATATTTTGGTGGATTTGGAAAAGCTAAAAGAGTCGTTTTGTTTGATACACTCATCCAAAAACTGACAACAAAAGAACTATTGGCAGTTTTAGGTCATGAGCTGGGTCATTTTGCTCATGGGGATATTTATAAAAATATTGCATTGGTTGGAGGTATGCTTTTTGTTATGTTTGCAATTTTTGGAAACCTTCCTCAAAGTTTATATCTTGAGTTAGGTCTTTCTAATCAGCCCTATGTCGTCATGATATTGTTGATGCTTTTTATGCCTGTTTTAGGTTTTGTAATGATGCCAATAATGGGAATAATAAGTCGCAGAAATGAGTATGCTGCGGATAAAATGGGGAGTGAACTTGGTGGCGCTGCAGGTGAGATAGAACTTGCTAATGCTTTACAAAAACTTGTGCAAGAAAACAAAAGTTTTCCATTGTCTCACCCTTTATATATCTTTTTTCACTATACACATCCTCCTGTGATAGAGAGACTAAAAGAGTTAGGTGTAGATATTGGGTACATAGAAAAAAGTGGCACTGAGAGTCAATGCAACATAGATATTTAGTTAAAGAGCTTCTTCTTAAAATTACGAAGATGCTAGGTGATATACAAAGAGCACCAAGAGAAGCTCAGCTTCTTTTGATGGCTTATTTGAATGTAGATGAACTTTGGCTTATTACAAACCAAGAAAAAGAGTTAGTTGATGTGGATAAACTTTTTGAATGGGTACAAAGACGTTCGGCAAACGAACCACTTGAATATATAACAAAGAGTGTAAGTTTTTACAGTGAAGAGTTTTATATAGATAAGGGAGCACTTATCCCCCGTCCAGAAACTGAGTTGCTTATAGATGAGGTTATTAAAAGAGTAAAAGATAAAGATACTGCGTTTACTTTTGTAGAGGTTGGCGTAGGGAGTGGTATCATCTCCATTTTACTGGCTAAACATTTTGCAAATGCTAAGTTTATTGCAGTTGATATCTCTAAAGAGGCACTTAAAGTGGCTCAGATAAATATTGAAAGATTTGGACTTCAAGAGAGAATAGAGCTGCGTTTAGGTTCTTTACTTGAACCTATAGATGAGGATATAGACTATCTTGTCTCAAATCCTCCCTATATTGAGAATGGAGTTTCATTAGAAACTAATCTCTCTTATGAACCGCAAAATGCACTTTTTGGCGGTGAAATTGGAGATGAATTAATTAAACAACTACTTGATGAAGTCTTAAAGCAAAAAATTAAGTTTTTTAGTTGTGAGATGGGTTATGATCAAAAAGATAGAATACAAGATTATCTAAACAAAACAGATTTTAAGAGCCTAGATTTTTACAAAGATTACAGCAATTTTGATCGTGGATTTACATTAGAATTATAAAGGTTATACATTGAAAAAAAATATATATTTAGATTTTGCATATTTTATATTATTAGCAGCAAGTTTTGGTGCAGTAATGGTCTTGGGTGCTATTGTGGCTCCAGTAGTTTTTCATACAGATATCATTACTGTGAATTTACTGATTGACCATTATAATGCAGGTATCATTATGGGTGAAATTTTTCGACGCTTTGCTTACTGGATCTATTTTCTTGCTATCTTTGTAGCTGTGTATGAAGCTGCAGCATATAAAATGGGTCAGCGGGATGCGATTAGTTTTGGTGCAGCTGTGATTGTGATATTTACATCACTGCTTTTTAGTAGTGTTTATGTGCCTAAAATATTATCTATGCAGGCTATAGGCGTAGAAGCGACACAAAGTGATACTTTTGAAAATATTCATATAGCAAGTGAGATTGATTTTAAAGTATTGGCTGTGGCTCTTTTAGTGCTTTTTATTCGAAGGTTGTTGATATTGAGAGTTCCTTCAAAATAAGCCCTCTTTTAACACTAAATTAACACTATTTCGCTACTATTTATCTACTAAAATATGGAAGGTAGGTAAATGTCTTTTTTCAAATTTTCAACACTCTTTTTTGTAATGATAACTTCTCTTTTTGCATATCCAAACTACTCAGCTGCTATGAAAGAAAAAAAACTCTATTTGATAGGTGAGAAAATATACAAGAAAAAATGTCCTAATCTGAATCTCACTCATTATAAAAACTATGATTCATTAGAAAAAGATCTTAAACAAAAAAATGTATGTGGTACTTTAAATTCAAGATATGCAGATGCATTGGGCTTATATCTTTGGGAAGTCAAAAAAAATGATAACAAAGCTAAAAGATACCCAAAATTGGAAGTGACTAAAGAAGATAAATGTCCGGTGTGTGGTATGTTTTTATATAAATATCCAAGATGGGTAGCACGTATTGAATATAAAGATAAAAATGTCTCTTTTGATGGAATCAAAGATTTGATGAAATATTATTTTGAACATAAAGAGAATGTTAAAGATATTTTAGTGCAAGAGTACTATACACAAAAAACAATCAATGCAAAAGAAGCTTATTTTGTTGTAGGTAGTGATGTATATGGACCAATGGGAAATGAATTTATAGCTTTTAAGGATGAGCGTTCAGCAAAGCACTTTTTACTTGACCATAGAGGTAAAAAAATAGTAAAATTTAGTGAAATTACTCCTGATGAAGTTTATGAACTTGATGAATAAAAAAAGTATTTATCTCCTTTACTCTTTTGTTTTTCTCTTTTTTTTCTTTATGTTTGAAATTATATTTCTAAACGCAGTATATGCTCCTAATGATAAGGCGCTTAGAATGAAAAATAATTTTGTAAAATTTACTAACTCTACGAATCTTACAATGGCCATAGAAGATAATACTATTAAGTTACGTTCATGAAAAAAATCAATTTTTATCTTTTAGAATATTCTGTCAATTATTTGTTACGGTATAAAGCAAAAAATATATTTGTTCTCTTTGTGCTTACACTACTAACAGCTTTACTAGGAAGCTTTTTATTTTTGCAAAGTTCTTTAAGGTATGAGCTAAACGCAGTAAATGACTCACTCGCAGATATTGTTATAACAAATCAAAAAGCAGGAAAAGATACAACGATAGATGAATCTGTTGTTGATGATATTTTAAATATTAATGGTGTAAGTGATGCAGTTTCTCGGGTATGGGGAACATATAATTTTTCACAAGAAAATGTAAAGTTTTTACTCATAGGGGTTGATGCATTTGAAAATCAATATAATAGTACTTTAAATAAAGTCATAGAAAATAATGATTTCAATGATTCTTCTATCCTTGTAGGTGCTGGAGTAAAGCAAATTTTAGATAAAGCATATTATAGGGATTACTTTAATTTTATCAAGCCCGATGGAAGTCTGCTCAAGCTCTCTATAGCTGGCTTATTTAATGCTCAAACGCAGCTCGAGAGTAATGACATGATAGTTCTTACAAAAAAGAAGCTGAGGGAAATATTTGGCTTTAAACGCAGTGAAGCAACTGACCTTATTGTGCGTGTTGAAAATCCTAAAGAGATATCTTCTATTAAGTATAAGTTACAAAATATGTTCCCTAATGCCAAGATTATGACGAAAGAAGAGTTATTTGTTACTCTTGAAGATAGGTTTAACAAGACAAGTTCTATTTTTTTGATACTTTTTAGTATTACTCTTCTTACTTTTTTTATTATAATATATGACAAAGCTAGTGGACTAAGCAGTGAAGAGAAAAAAGAGATAGGGATACTTAAAGCAATAGGATGGAAGATAGAAAATGTGCTCAGAGCAAGGTTTTATGAGGCTTTGATTGTTTCATTGCTTTCCTATCTTTTAGGTGTTATTATCGCTCTTGCATATGTATATCTTTTGCATGCACCGCTTTTAAAAAATATATTTTTAAATTACAGTGATGCTAAAAATATACATTTGCCTTTTGTGTTTGATATTGAAACCTTGGTTATGCTTTTTTTACTGAGTGTTCCTATTTATATTGCGGCGACTATTATTCCATCGTGGAAGGTGGCTACTCTTGATGCAGACGAGGTGATGCGATGATAAAACTCAAAAATATTAGTAAAATATACCACACTGAGAGTAAAGCGCTTGATAATGTTAGCTTGGAATTTAAAGAGGGTGAATTTGTTGTTTTAAAAGGTGTAAGTGGTAGTGGAAAAAGTACCATTCTTTCACTTATTGCTGGATTATTGAAACCTACTAGTGGGGAGGTTATTGTTGATGGTAAACATATTTCAAAGTTAGCTGATCATTTTTGTAGTGATTATCGACGTGAGAATATTGGATTTATTTTCCAAAGATATAATTTGATTCCAACATTAAGTGTATTAGATAATATTATTATGCCCCTTATCCCTGAAAATTTAGATGAAAAAAGATTACTCAGTAAACTTGAACGTGTACTTACTCTATTTAATATAGCACATAAAAAAGAGAGTCTTGTAAAAAATCTCTCTGGTGGTGAGCAACAAAGAACGGCTATTGCTCGAGCAAATATTAATGAGCCAAAAATAATTTTGGCAGATGAACCAACGGCAAATTTAGATGAAAAACTTTCAATAGAATTTATTGAAAATATTAAAAAACTAAAATCTTCCAATACAACTATAATCTTAGCAACACATGATCCTCTCTTTTTTGATTTGGATATTGTTGACAGAGTTGTAGAAGTTCATAATGGAAAAGTATTGTGCTCTTAACGCCTGAAGTTTTAACTATTACTATCTTAAACGCAGTGATTCTGATTTTTGCAATTATTGCTTTTTATTTTAGTGTGAAAATTCTCTTAAAATATAATCCTGTGCTTACAACGCCTAAACAGTACCAAATGCAAATGCAGAGCTATCTAGTCGCCACTATAATCAAGTTTATTTTGTATGTCAAAATTCCTCTTTTTGTGTTTTTTATATTTACTCTAGACAAAATAGCTACGATTTTACCAGGTGCCATGTGTGGGGCAGGGGTGGTTAATGCAACAGAATATGGTACGAGGTTACTAATGCTCAAGATAGTAAATCTTTACCTTTTTTCTTTTTGGATTGTATTACATCATGAAGATATGAAAAGCGAAGAACAAAAGTATCTCAAAACGAAATTTTTTATTTTTACTATTGCTTTTGTATTACTTTTAACAGAAATATTTTTACAAAATTTGATGTTTTATTCCATTGATGTTAATAGTGTTGTTGATTGTTGTGGTGCTATCTTTTCTACAACAGATGGAAGCTATCTTTCAAAACTTCTTAATATTAAGCCAGTATTTTTATTGTCAATATTTTATGGTATATATTTGTTGATGATGGCAATGTATTTTTTGAAGAATAAATACCTTTTTGCACTATTTAATTTATTTTTTATAATTAGTGCTTTAGTGACTCTTATTGCATTTTTTGGAACATATATTTATGAATTGCCGACGCATCATTGTCCCTTTTGTTTTTTACAAAAAGAGTATCATTATATTGGATATATTTTATATCTTACACTTTTTATAGGAACATTTGAGGGCTTGATTGTAGGTTTCATAGATTTTAGTGAGAAAGATTTGAATGAAAAGTATAAACTTTCTTTGGTTTTTAACTTTATTTACCTTCTTCTTGTAAGTTACTATCCTCTGAGATATTACTATGAAAATGGAGTTTTTCTTTAGAAGTGCCCTTTAGATAGTGTCTTTTTTTGTGCCAAATTTGTCATTCCACCACTCAGCTGGTGTGTAGGTAGACTTTTTAACACTCTCTTCATCTAAAGGGTATTCAAAAGAGTTACAGTAGTCTAAGATAGTTTGATAGGCATCATTAATTTCCATACTCATTTGTGTCGCTTGTTCATAGTTATCACTATGTTTATCTGGATGCCATTTTTTCATTAAATTTTTATATTTATTTTTGATTTCTTTAAGAGAAGTTTTTTCACGTAGGCCAAGAAGTGACTTGGCTTTCATGACTTTGGAAAAGGAGCTCAAGGAGTTTAGTCTTGTTGGTGTCTCATATAAGCAGGAATATCAAGATAGTCACCATCAAGTTCTCCCCCTACAACTAAACGAGGACGAAGTTTTACTTGAGGTGCAGATTCTATTGGAGTCTCAGGAACAAAATCTTCATTATTAGATAACTCTTGTTCAAATCCTGTTGCTACAATAGTGATCTTAACATAGTCTTGCGCAAGATTAGGGTTTGTAGAAGTCCCCCAAATTACTTCAGCTTCATCATGTGCACTTTCATGTACGACATCCATTGCTTCTGCAAGCTCCATCATTGGAAAGTCAGGATGCATACTAAAATGTACAAGAACACCCATTGCACCATTGATTGACATATTATCAAGTAGTGGAGATTCAATAGCTGCTTTGATAGCTTCATAAGCGGCATTTTCACCCTCATGTTCGCCAACGCCCATAAGTGCCATACCCTTATGACTCATAACAGTTTGTAAATCGGCAAAGTCAAGGTTGATATCATTGTCTCCACTTGAAAGAATAACACCAGATGTTCCGCTAACGGCTTGAGCTAAAACACTGTCAACTATTTTAAAACTCTCTTTCATTCCGAGTTTACGATCAATGATAGAAAGAAGTTTGTCATTTGGTATAACAACGATTGAATCACTCTCTTTTTTTAGTTCTTCTAGCCCAGTTTCTGCAAGTTTAAGACGTTTACGTCCTTCAAACATAAATGGTTTTGTTACTACAGAGATTGTAAGTGCTCCAACTTCTTTAGCAATTTGAGCAACAACTGGTGCAGCACCAGTTCCAGTTCCACCACCAAGACCAGCAGAGATAAATACTATGTCAGCACCTTCAAGTGCTTCTCTGATTTCATCATAGTTCTCAAGTGCAGAATCTTTACCAATACTTGGCTTCATTCCTGCACCAAGACCTTTAGTGAGTTTTGCACCGATTTGGATTTTTGAAGCTGCACTTGTCTCATTCAATACCTGCGCATCTGTATTGATAAGCATCATTTCAATGCCTGTTACATTTTCATTTATCATATGTCCAATCATATTGCCGCCGCCGCCACCAACGCCGACAGCTATAATTCTTGCACCGTTAGGGTTGTGTGATTCTTCTACTACAAATGGTTCCATTACTTTACTCCTTTAAAATAGCTGGGTTGCCCAGTTCCAAAATTTATTAAAGCTATTTGCTTCATCACTCTTAGTCTCTTTTTTCTCTTCCAAGTTAAGCATCTTTGCTTGTGGTACTTCTTCTGAAGGTGCAATTGGAATATCAGGAGTACTGATAAAGTCCACATTACTTTGAGCCGTTGGTGTTTCATTCGTGTGTCGTACTCTCTTATTAACGTCAATTTCATATGGCGTATATGCACAAGCTGAATACATAATGAGTCCCACCGCACTTGAATACTCAGGATCTCGTAAAGAGTCAAAAAGTCCATTCATCTCAAGTGGTTTAGCTAAACGTACAGGCATTGAGCCAAATGTAGCAATCGCTAAATCTCTTATGCCGTCCATTTTTGAAAAACCACCTGTTAAAACAATCCCAGCTCCAATTTGTTCTTTAAGACCACTATTTTCAATAAACTGAGCAAGTATCATTAAGGTTTCTTCTACCCTTGCAAAGATAACATTATGAACAACTTCCAAAGATACTTCATGGGTAGTGTTCTCATCCCCAATTATAGGAAGCTCTATAAGTTCATTACTCGGTGTTAAAAGTGAGCCATAGGTTAGCTTTACTTTGTCCGCAACATTGAGTGGCGTGTGCAGAGCCATAGAAAGGTCACTTGTAACGTGGTTTGAGCCTACGCCAAGATATTCATTGTAACGAATAGAATTACCTGAATAAATTGCTATATTGCTTGTATTCCCACCCATGTCAATAACAGCGGCTCCAAGTTCTTTTTCATCTTCATTGAGTGTAGCAATAGCTGAAGCGTAAGAATTAAGAACAACATTTTCAACATCGATACCAGCACCTTTAACAGCTTTTTTGAGATTGTTAAGGTTAGATTTTTGAGTTGTTATGATATGCGTTTCTACTTCTAATCGCGAAGCATTCATTCCAAGTGGGTCTTCAATATAGTCTTGGTCATCTACCTTGAAATTGTAAGGAAGGGCATGTAATACTTCATACTCATTTGGAATGTTTGCATTGTAAAGCGATGTATGCATAACACGTTTAATTTCATCAAGAGAAATTTCTTTGCTTTGTATATTGACAATACCATTAGAATTTAAACTTTTAGTGTAGGCTCCAGACATAGAAACTATAGCAGATGTTATACTACTGCCAGATACTCTTTTTGCATCTTCCACAGCAGTTCTAATACTACGTGAAGCTAACTCGATGTTAGTTATACTTCCTTTTTTTAAGCCTTGTGCTTTTGTTGTTCCTGCTCCTGTAATGGAGATAGAATTATCATTAGCTATTTCGGCTGTTATTGCGCAAATTTTTGTTGAGCCAATATCTATGGCTAAAACAGTTCTACTCAATTTAGAGTCCTTTGACAAATATCTCAGTTTTGTACTTTTCTTGAAGGGTTTTTATCAACCCTTCATTGAACATAGCACTTTTTAGTTTGGTGATTTCTTCACCTATTTTCATGTTAGTGTTAGCTAGCATTTTTTGTTCCAATATGTTATATAAAACAATTTTTCCATCATTTAAAGTTATATAAGCTTTTTTCTTGTCACTAACAAACAATTTTTGTAAAAAATCAGCTGCTTCAACTTTAGAAAGTCCTGTAAGTTTATCTACTGCGTTTACATTGATAAAATCAGATGTTGTACCTGTAAAAGTATCTACAGAACTATTTGCAGTTTGAAGAAGTGCTTGTTGTTTCATCTCTTGAATATAAAGAGGTAAAACATCTGCTTTTGCTTGTTCAAAATCTTTTACTTGTGATGGTATTGTTTGTACGAGAGAAACAATATAATAGACGCCATTTACTTCTACAGGTTTCATATAAGGTTTGACATGAGAAAGTTTTGCTACACCTGTTAAAACTGCTTCTGTAAAAGGGTTGTTTGATTTTGAAATTGTTGCAGTTTGAACTTTTACGTCTTGAGGGAGCTTGTCTTTTTTAAATGCGATATATGTTCTCAAAGATTGATCTTTTGTTGCTTTTTTATCAAGTTCTTTAATAACTTCTGTCTTAGCTTCTTCAAGTGGAAGAATTTTTCCATCTTGAGCTTTGAAGTGTGTACGGTTATCTTGGTAATATTGTGCAATTTTATTTTGATCGTATGTTTTATGTACAGGTTCTTGTTTGATATATTTTATAGAGTAAGCGATTTCTGTTTTGTAGTTGTTTTTTGTGTTTTTCCAAAACTCTTTGAGTTTTGCATCAGAAGTATCTACTTTTACATCATCAAGAGTGAGAACTTTGTAGTTAATTTTATCAGCAATACTAAGCATACTCATAACGATATTTTTCTCGTTTTTGGATACCTCTCCTGGAAGTAAGCTAAGTGTTTTTTGGATAAGGAGCTCTTTTTTTAATTCACTTTCATACTCTTTTGCTGTTAGCCTATTTTGTGAGAGTACTTGCTTGTATGTAGCTTTATCAAAAACACCATCTTTGTAAAAAGCTTTTTGTAATTTGATAACATTAATCATCTCTTCATCTGTTATGATGAGATCATAAGATTTTGCAAGATTTAAAATAAGTGCTTCTTGTACTAACTGTTGTAATGCTTGTTTTTGCAAACCAAACTGTTTTGCTTTTTCTTCGTCAAAGTTTCCTTGAAATACTTTGTTATATTGTGCATATAAACGAGAATAAGATTTTTGTAACTCCCCTTGAGAAATTTCAATGTTACCAACTTTAGCAATTGCACCTGCTTTATCACCATAGCTGTACTGTCCCCAACCTACAAAACCAGCTCCGATAAAAGCGATTGTTGATATCCATATCGTAACAATAAGATACTTCTTATGTCTTTGCATCCATGTAATCATAGTAAAATAAACCTTCTAAAAGAAATTTATCTAATTCTATGTAAATTCCCCTTTAAACTTAATAAAGATGCTTTGTAATGTTAGAATTTGACTATAAAGAATGAAGAAATTGAATAACTGAAGTTGAACGGTGTTTGTGTTAGTAATAAAAGAGCTTTAATCGAAATCAAAAGAACTGTTTGCATTTTCACTACTTAACATAAGTAGACGACAACTCTTTTCTAATATAGCTAATTTTTTTGCCATCTCATGTAAATCTCTGCTATAGGAATAAACACCATATCCACGAATAACAATAATATTTGTTTTTTTTGTTTGAAAATATTTTGTAATTTCACTTTGTGCTCGGTCATACCAATCTTCAAACTGTTTTGGGTTATATATTTCGATTGAACCTAGTTCCTTATGGCCAAAGTAGTCTTGAGGTGTGATGATGTTATGATTGATTGAATAGGCTGTTGTAAATTGTGGCATTGTAAAACATATGTATTTTGCTTCAGAAATTTCTGCATAAATATTTTGATGAATTTTGGCATCAATACTCGCTTGGTTCCAACGATAATCTCTTTTGTAAAAAAGCTCAATTATACTTTTATCATCTATGGCATCAAAGATAGCTTCTTTGCTATTTATAATAAATCGGCTTGATTCAGTTTTTGCCGAAATTGAACCGTGATAGATACCAAAAAAATCCTTTCTGAACATAGAAAGGGAAAGACTAGAAAGCTGTCTTTTTAAATGCCCTTTGTTCATAGTTATTTAAACCAGTTTTTCATTTTATCTATAACAGAATCCAGTATACCTTCATGCGGTGTTGACTCAATACCAAAAGAATCTTGTAATTTGTCGAGTAGTTCAATTTGTTCACTATTTAAGCTTTTTGGATACTGTAGGTTAACAACTGCGATCAAGTTACCTTTCCCATGTCCATGAACATCCTCGATCCCTTCACCTCTAAAAGTAAATCTTTGTTTGTCTTTTGTTCCTACATCAAGTTTTAATTCTAACTCACCTGTTAGTGATGGAATCGTTAGTGTATCTCCTTTGATGGCCTGTGTGAAAAATACAGGAATTTCAATATAAACATCGTTTTCATCTCTGATAAAATGTTTGTCTGGTTTAACCTCAAAAGTAACATATAAGTCACCACGATGACCTTTCTTACCAATGTTTCCTTTTCCTGAAACTCTTAAACGGTTGCCAGTGTCAATACCTTTTGGAACAGAAATAGTAACTTTCTCGCGTACTTCTTCATATCCTTTTCCACGACAACTCTTACATGGATCAGCTGCAGTGGTTCCAGTACCATTACATGCAGGACAGGTTTGAGAAAATGTCATAAAGCCTTGTTTCATATAAACTTGACCTTGTCCCTTACACTGTGGACAGGTTGCTAGTTTACCATCTTTTGCACCTGTACCTTTACACTTTTGACAAGCTTTTTTATATGTATATTCTATCTCTTTTTCGCAGCCAAAAATTGCTTCGTTAAAATTTATGTACATTTCTACATTGATATCTAATGGATATTTGTCCATGTCTGCAGGATTTTGCCGTCTTGATCTACCACCTCCACCAAAACCACCACCAAACATCTCTTCAAACATTGAACCTAAGTCATCAAATCCAGAAGAACGGGATCTTCCACCACCCATGTTTTGTAGACCCTCTTTACCATACTGATCATAGATACTTCTTTGTTGGTCATCACTTAAACATTGGTATGCTTCATTAACAAGCTTAAATTTATGTTCAGCTTCTTTATCGCCGGCATTTTTATCTGGATGATAAAGCTTTGCCATTTTTCTGTAAGCTTTTTTAATAGTTGTCTTATCTGCACCTTGTGACACTTCTAAAATTTCATAATAGCTTAAGTCTTCCATAATAATAAAATCCTATTGAAAATTTTTTTGAAATTATACCCATTTTATAGTTTAAAAATAAATAATTTGATGTTATACTTGCGTTTATGAAAACTAATATTATTTTATTTGTAATTTTGCTACTTTTTTATGGCTGTGCTAAAGAACCTAAGATACTTTTTAGTGATTTATCTGAGACATATTTAGTTGAGAGTTCATTTAGTGAACTCCCTGAAGTTGAAGATGACAACTTTACAGAAGTTTTAAAAAACTTTACAAATAGTTGCCAAGCAAACAAAACAAAAAAATTATATGCTGATCTTTGTAGTCAAGCATCAAGTGTAGTAGATGCTAAAGGCTTTATTCTTAAGAATTTTACTCCTTATCAAATATATAATGAAGATGAAAGTGATACTGGTATGCTGACAGGTTATTATGAACCTTTAATCCATGCTTCTTTAGTAGAAACTGAAAGGTATCCATATCCACTATATGAAACGCCTAAAGATTTAATAAGCGTTGATCTCTCTTCACTGTATCCAGAATTACAACATTATAGATTACGAGGTCGTTTAGATGGAAATAAACTTATCCCATATCCTTCAAGGCAAGAGATAAAAAAAGGGGATGTGAACGCTTCAGTAATTTGCTATTGTGATTCAAAAATTGATAGATTCTTCCTTGAAGTACAAGGATCAGGAAAAGTTCTCTTAGATGATAATGCAACAATGTTTGTTGGATATGCAAACCAAAATGGACATAAGTATAAATCTATTGGCAAATATTTAGTAAAAAACGGTAATATAGCTCTAGAAAATATATCTTTGCAAAGTATAGTAAAATGGTTAGATGCTCATCCACAAAAGATTGATGAAGTGCTGAATTATAATGATGCAATGGTTTTTTTTCAAAAAAGAAATCAAGGAGCAACTGGAGCTTTAGGATTAGAGTTGACACCGAAACGTTCTGTTGCAGTGGATAGAAAGTATATTCCCCTAGGCAGTATGCTTTTTGTAAACGCAGTAGATAAGAGTACAAATATAAAAAAGATAGTATTTGCTCAAGATACGGGAGGCGCTATAAAAGGTGCTACTCGTGCTGATTATTTTGCAGGAAGAGGGAAAGAAGCTCTTAAAGTGGCGGGTAGCCTTAAAGCACCACTTAAATTATGGATACTACTACCAAAAAATAAAAGAAAA
>Ga0256840_1000868_pt1 | contig 29922 bp, 29 predicted proteins | sample 355202metaG_FD_185969 | JGI IMG/M metagenome (GOLD analysis project Ga0256840, IMG submission 185969) | Hydrothermal vent microbial communities from Mid Atlantic Ridge, Atlantic Ocean - 355-202 | ecosystem: Environmental > Aquatic > Marine > Hydrothermal vents | place: Atlantic Ocean: Mid... | reverse complement strand
GACCGCCGGAGAGTTCATGCGGAAGTTTTTCTAAAAGCGTTCTGTCAATATTAAGATCATTAAGATAATGATCGCACGCATCCAGTGAGGCGACATCTGAAATCTGATTACTCAGCGTATAGCTCGGGTGAAACGAGCTGTAAGGATCTTGAAAAACTTCAGAGGCTTTCAAAGCGAAAACAGTACCGCTAAAAGGTTTTAAATTGCCCAAAATCAGCTCAAAGAGCGTGCTCTTTCCAATGCCGCTTTTGCCGACAATGGCCTTAATTTCACCTTGGTGCAGCCGTAATGAAAAATCTTCAAAAAGCAGCCGTTCTTTAGAGAAGCCAAAGGTTATATGCTTGAGCTCTAAGACTGTTTTCAACGAATCTGACCGCTTCCGTAAATTTTAAATTTATAGGTGGTTAGCCCTTCAATACCCATTGGACCGCGCGCATGAAGTTTATTGGTACTAATGCCAACCTCCGCACCGAAACCAAAGGCACCGCCGTCAGTAAAACGCGTTGACGCATTCACATAGACTGCCGCCGCATCAATACTGTTTAAAAAAAGCTCTGCCGTCGTAATATTTTCAGTGACAATAGCCTCCGAATGCCCTGAACCAAAACGGACAATATGCTCAATAGCTCCTTCAACACCTTCAACAACGCGAATGTTTAAGATATTGGCTAAATACTCTGTATCAAAATCGACATCGGTAACATCACCCACATCAATAATACTTTGAGTCTGCACACACCCTTTAAGCTCCGTACCCTCGCTGTCAAAAGCCTTTTTGAGTCGGGGCAGAATTTCTGCGGCAATCGCCGTATCGACCAACAATGTCTCCATCGCATTACACACACCCGGACGCTGCACTTTGGCATTAACGGCAATGGCAATGGCCTCATCAATTTTGGCATCGCTGTCAATATACGTATGACACTGTCCTTTATCGTGTTTGACCACCGGTACCGTCGCATTCTCACTGACAAAACGAATGAGTCCTTCACCGCCGCGAGGCACAATAAGATCAACATACTTATCCATTGTAATGAGCTGTGCCACCCCCTCGCGCGAAGAGTCCGGCAGTAATGAAATCAGCGCTTCAGGCAGTCCGTGTTTCTTGAGAACCGAGCGTAATATTGATGCTATGATTTGATTGGAATGCTCCGCCTCCTTGCCTCCTTTTAACACGCAGACATTAGCGCTTTTAAAACAGAGTGCGGCCGTATCGGAGGTAACATTCGGACGCGATTCATAAATAATACCAATCACACCGATCGGTACAGAGACCTTTTCAATCTTCAGACCTACTTCGGTAATCCATCCGTCAAGCACCCGACCGACCGGCTCTTTGAGTGCAGCAATCTCTTCAATTGCCGTTGCCATGGCATCAATGCGTCCTTCATCCAAAAGGAGTCTATCTTTAAGTGCCACAGAGAGATTGTTGATGTCAGCACTGTACATGTCTCTGGCATTGGCTTCTATAATACTCATGGTGTTGGCACGCAGTGCTGCCGCCATCTCGTTGAGCAGTCTGTTTTTTTCCCGTCCGCTAAGTTGTGAAAGCATACGACTCGCTGTTTTTGCTTCTCGTAAAAATTGTTCCATTATTAGTTCCAATATTGTAGTATTGCAGTAATTATAACCAATAGATGTTTGATTGTTATGTAAGTGAGGTAGAAGAAGATGTAAAAGACTCGAAAGTCTTTTACATGTATTTCAGTAATAACTTATTCGATTTCAGCGTCAATGACATCATCGTCATCTTTTTTCTTGCTCTCTTTGGCTGCTTGAGCACCGCCACCTTGTTCTTGCTTATACATTTGCTCTGCCATTTTGTGACTCGCTTCAGTCAGTACCTTTACCTTCTCTTCAATCTGCTCTTTAGTCGCGCTGTCATCTTTTAGCACCTCTTTAAGATCATTCGCCGCTGCTTCAATTTTTGCTTTTTCATCAGCATCAATGTTATCACCGATTTCAGCGAGACTCTTCTCAGTCTGAACAACAAGAGCATCTGCCTGGTTACGTAAATCGACCATAGCACGGCGTTCTTCATCGGCCGCTTTATTCTTCTCAGCATCTTGTACCATCTGGTTAATCTCTTCTTCGCTCAATCCTGAAGAACCTGAGATCTTAATCTCTTGTGATTTTCCCGTACCTTTATCGAGTGCCGATACCGTCAAAATACCGTTGGCATCAATATCAAACGTCACCTCAATTTGCGGTACACCCCGCGGTGCCGAAGGAATATTGGTTAACTCAAAGAGTCCGAGCGATTTATTGTCTTTGGCAAACTCACGCTCTCCTTGAACTACCGAAATCGAGACTGCCGGCTGATTGTCTTCTGCTGTTGAAAAAATTTGAGATTTTTTCACCGGAATGGTTGTCCCTTTTTCAATGATTTTTGTTGCCACACCGCCAAGTGTTTCAATGCCCAATGATAACGGTGTCACATCAAGAAGCAAGACATCTTTCACGTCACCGCGTAACACCCCGCCTTGAATCGCCGCACCTGCCGCCACGACTTCATCGGGATTAACACTTTTATTGAGTTCTTTCCCGCCAAAGTATTCTGAAACCATTTTTTGAACCAAAGGCACACGTGTTGAACCACCGACCATAATAATCTCTTTAATATCGCTTTTCTCCAAGTCGGCATCTTTCATGGCTACTTTAATATGATCCATGGTCTCTTTAATCATATCATCAATCATTCCTTCAAATTTGGCGCGGGTCAATTTCACGACCAAGTGTTTGGGTCCCGTTGCATCCGCAGTAATAAACGGCAGATTTATTTCGGTCTCTGTTGCACTTGAGAGCTCTTTTTTGGCACTCTCTGCCGCATCTTTCAGACGTTGCAATGCCATTTTATCGGCTTTAAGATCAATGCCGTTGTCTGATTTGAACTCATCGGCCAAATAGTTGACAATAGCATTGTCAAAATCATCACCGCCCAAGAAAGCGTTACCGTCAGTTGAAAGGACTTCAAACGTCCCGTCACTAATCTCAAGTGTTGTCACATCGAAAGTTCCGCCGCCCAGGTCATAGACCAAGACATTTTCATCACTTTTACTTTCCAGACCGTATGCCAATGCCGATGCGGTCGGCTCGTTGATAATACGCAACACGTTCAGTCCGGCAATAGTCCCCGCCTCTTTGGTAGCTTTACGCTGAGCATCGTTAAAATATGCCGGAACCGTAATAACGGCATCGGTCACGGCACTGCCCAGGTACGCTTCGGCATCCTCTTTAAGTTTCGAGAGAATTTTTGCAGAGATCTCTTGCGGCGTATAAATTGTACCGGAAACATCGACTGCCGCCATACCGTTTTTATCGACAATCTTGTAAGTGACTTTGTCATGCGCCTCTTTGGCATTCTCTTCGTTCATCATCAGACCCATAATACGTTTTACCGAATAGATGGTCTTTTCCGGATTGGTAATCGCCTGACGTTTTGCCGGATCTCCGACAAGTGTTTCACCCTTATCGGTAAACGCTACTACCGACGGTGTTGTATTTTTTCCCTCTTTATTGGGGATAATTTTTGCTTCCCCGCCTTCATATACTGCTACACAGGAATTTGTTGTTCCTAAGTCAATACCAATTACTTTGCTCATTTTTCATTCCTTGTTATTTAATTTTTTTTAGTTTGCTATCACAACCATTGCATCACGCAATGTGCGCTCTTTATATTTGTACCCTTTTTGAAAGGTACTGACAATCTCACCGCTTTCATGCTCCGGAGAATCCACTTGCTGTACCGCATGATGGATATTCGGGTCAAACGGCTCCTCTTCACTCACTTGAGAGATACCATGCTTCTCAAGTACGCTTAAAAACTGTTTCATTGTTAATTCGACACCCTCTTTGAGCTTTTCTAAAATCTCATCGGCGTCGGCATCACTCTTTCCTGCGGCAATTGCTCCTTCAAGCGAATCAATTACCGGGATTAAGTCTTTTGCCAATTTCTCCTGTGCATACTCTAAAGCTTGATACTTCTCACGCTCCAGACGCTTTTTAATATTATCAAAATCAGCATGAACGCGCGCATACTTATCTTGCATCGCAGCCACTTCAGCTTTTAACCGTTCTATCTCATCATCAACTTCATTCAAGTCCTCTTCCATTGCCTCTTGAGCAGCTTCTAATTCCTCTTCAAGTTTTTCATTTTTTTCTTCATTTGACATCGTTTTGCAGGACTCCTTTTCTGAAATCTACCCGTATTATACCAATTGAGTCATTTACTGTCAAGTATAAACTTAACAAATTAACTAAATAAAGTTGAGTCTTATTGAGTCAAGTATATTTTATTTTGTTTTTAATATAAATTGTAGTATTATACACAGCATATAAAATGCAAAACCAAGGTAGTCTCGAATGAAATTTATCCAAGTGGGTTATATACTCTTGCTCTTTATTTCAGGCTGCTCTTCGACACAAATGGATCCATCCGCTTACAATCGTCAAAACAGTGCTTCTGAGCAGAGCCTTAAATCATTAGATCTCGAGTAACTATCTAAATACATGTATTTTAACCCTAACTCTTAAGGAACGATATTCATGGCCGACCCTGAAGAACTTTACCGTATCAGCGCTGACAAAAGTATTCTTTTTGTTGAAGATGACTCTATTTTGCGGCAGAGTGCCGAAATTATGTTCAAAGAGCTTTTTAGCTTAGTAGATACTGCTGCAGACGGCCACGAAGCCCTCACTGCTTACCAAAACTACTATGCCCGACATCGCTGCTATTACGATATTGTCATTACCGATATTAAAATGCCGCGCATGAACGGGATTGAACTGACTTCGGAGCTGTATCAGATTCATAAAGAGCAACATATTATTATTGTTTCGGCACATGACGACAGCGAATACCTTATTGAGCTAATCAATCTTGGCGTCAACAGCTTTATTCAAAAACCGTTCAGCACCCAAAATATGATTGACAAAATTTACGATGTCTGCTTAGATATTGAACACCGTGACGACGATCGTGGCAATATTCACATTCAAGGCAATTATGTTTGGTGTCATCATGCCAAGTGCATGCTCCATAACGATCAGGAGATTAAGTTAACCAAAAACGAAAAACGGCTGCTTTACCTCCTCTTTTCCGATCCGCTGATGACCTTTAAATCTCATGAGTTATTTGAATTTATTAACAACGACACCGAAGAAGAGTTTAATACCAACTCGTTAAAATCACTCATTAAGCGCCTGCGCAAAAAAATCCCCAATGATCTCATTGAAAACATCTATGCCGAAGGGTATAAAATCAACAGTGATCTGCTCTCTTAATCGCCTTGTTCTTCTGTGTGGCGTGCTTCTAATCACCACACTCAACGCAAAAGAACCCTTGGAAAAGGTCTCCTTGCAGCTTCAATGGTTTGACCAGTTTCAATTTGCCGGCTACTACATCGCCAAAGAGAAGGGATTTTATCGTGATGTGGGTCTGGACGTTACATTGAAGCCCTATCGTGCGAGAATCTCATCGACAGATGAAGTGGTCTCTCAAAGAGCCACCTACGGTGTTGGCCGTTCAACACTGATCATTGAACGTTCTAAAGGCAAACCCATTGTACTTCTTGCCGCCATTTTTCAAGTCTCTCCTCTTGTCCTGCTGAGCCTGAAACGAGACGATCTTCTGTCTACAGACGATTTTAACGGCAAGCGTCTGACAACCCTTCCCGATAGTACTGCATCGGTAGCCATGCAGGCCATGATTGCATCTCAAGGCATTGACCTCTCACAGATGACGCTGCTTGAACACTCCTTCAACCTTAACAATCTCATTAACGGGACAACAGATTTAATGTCATGTTATCGCTCCAATGAGCCCTATACACTGAAACAGCGAGGATACGACTATACCCTGTTCGATCCGCGTGAATACGGCTTTGATTTTTACGGAGATCTTCTGTTTACCTCAGAAGAAGAAGCACAACAGCACCCCAAACGTGTGCAACGTTTCCTTGAAGCATCACTCAAAGGCTGGACCTATGCGTTTGAACATATACAAGAGAGCGCTGAAATTATTTACAAACATTACAATACTCAACACAAAACAATGGAAGCACTGCTGTATGAAGCAAATATTTTAAAAGAGCTGGCATACCGAAACGATCTGCCTTTAGGTCATATTGAATCAGACAAAATCCATACCATTTTTGATATTTACAAAATATTGCGGCTCATTCACAACAATATGGATGTTGATGCCATGCTCTTTTCAAAACAACAGCTTCACTTCAGCAAAAAAGAGCGCGCATATATTGACCGTAACACATCGGTCAATGTCTGCATTGATCTGGACTTTCCGCCTTATACGTTAAAAGATGCGGACGAATACAGCGGTATTTCCATCGATTTTTTTAAACTTGTTGCCAAAAAATCAGGTTTGGAATTCAATTTTATTCCGGTCAACACCCGTGCCGAAGCCGCCATCTACATTCAAAAAGGTCGTTGTCAAGTCGTACCGCATATCAACTCCCAAAAGAAGTCTCATCCTCTATTGAAACCGACACACAGTTATATCCTTGACAATATTGCGCTGGTGACCCCTATTAACAGCCCTTATATTGACAATCTTTCCGAATTTAACCATCGCAATATCGCCATTATCTCGGGTATTAAGTACTTTACAACCTTGTTGCACCAAAAATACCCGTCATTAAATCTCATTGAAGTTCTTGACCCCAAACTCGCTTTTCAACGCGTCCGCGACTCACAATTTGACGGTTTTTTAGGACCCTACCGCGCCCTCTCCTATGCCATACAAAAATCCTATATCGGTGATCTTAAAATTGCACTGAAACTTGAGTCGCCGCTTATTGAGATTAGTATGGGAGTGAAGCGCAATAACACGACACTGCTGAACATTCTTAACAAAACACTCACCAGTATTACACCTGAAGAGGAGCATCTTATTTATCAGCGCTGGATACCGACACATACTCTCACACGTCAAAACTATACTTTTTTAATGCAGATTTTTGGGGTCATGGGACTGATTGTTGCCGTCTTTCTCTACCGGCAGTCACTGCTTAAAAAGAAAAATCTGGAGCTTGAACAACTGCAAAATGAACTTGAAGCGCTGAATCATCTGCTTGAACAAAAAGTCTCCCAAACGGTCAATGAACTGCGAAAAAAAGATCAGCTCATGATGCAACAGTCCCGTTTGGCACAACTCGGAGAGATGATTAGCATGATAGCACACCAATGGCGTCAACCGCTTGCCGCCATCTCATCGACCGTTGTCGGCGTAAAACTCAAAAATGCCCTCAACAAGTTTGATCTCAACACCCGTGAGGGGCAGCAAGCATATCGAAACTACCTCAATCACAATTTTGAGCAGATTGAAAACTATATTTTGACCCTGAGCAATACCATTGATGATTTTAGAAATTTTTACAAAAGCGGAAAGATCTCGTCATCCGGATCCATTAACCGCACCATTGAAAAAACTCTTAAAATCATTGAGAGTTCACTCGTAACCGACAATATTTCTCTGGTTAAGCGATTTCACTCCAAATCTACTGTTTTAATGTATGAAAATGAACTTTTACAGGTCTTTCTCAATCTCATCAAAAATGCCCAAGACAATTTTAAAGAACGCCAAACGCAACATGCCAAACTCATAATTACCACCTATGATCTTGACGAAGGAATCGGCATTGACATTTGCGATAACGGCGGCGGTATCGATGAGCGCATCCATGATCAGATCTATGATCCCTATTTCTCGACCAAAAACAAAAAAAACGGTACCGGTCTGGGACTGTATATGTCCAAAATGATTATTGAAGAACACCATCACGGAAAACTGACACACTACAACACTGACGGCGGCGTCTGTTTTAAAATTACAATGCCGCTTGATTGATACTAGGGTGTAATCCGCACAGGTGTACCGACAGATACAGACTCAAACAGCTCTTTCATAGCCGTATTGGAGACGGCAATACAGCCTTGTGTCCAATCAAAATATGTAAAGACGGGGTACAACATACCCAACCCGTTCGGCATACCGTGTATCATAATATCACCTCCTAAGGAGATTCCCTGTTTTACATGTAATTTGTCAATGGCATTGGGATACGAGAGACGCAGCGCCAAATAATATGCACTATTAGGATGCTTCCACTCAACCGTATAGTTCCCTTCGGGTGTCCTTTGATCCCCCTCTTGTCTTTTGGGACCTACAGGATTTCCTCCCAAAGAAATTGGATATGCACGTATTATTTTGCCACGATGCCATACCTCTAAAGTACGCTCTTTTTTATGTACGACAATGGTATCGACACCGTCGAGTTCGTCATAAAAAAGGTGGGGCAGCACATTCGTCAAAACAGTGATCACGAATAGAAAGAATACTCCGGAATACAATACTTTTTTATTCCACATATGCCAATGCCAAACAAAACAGAAGATTTTTTCCTTCCCGCTGAACAGAGTGCGCTGCTTCGCTTAATGTAGTACCGGTCGTTATAATATCATCGACTAAAATAACATCATCCTCTTTTACATGTAAATAGTTGAAGTCCCGCGGGTGTGCAAGCCGAAAGGCATGACTTTTACCCGAATAGGTTACGGCATTGGCAGCGCGCATTTTTCCGTAATACGGCATGATGGTTCTGCTTTGGAGCGCTCTGTTTAAAATGGCCGTATGCGAGTAGCCGCTTCGGGTATGATCATCAATACTCAACGATGCCACTGTGTGTTCAAACGTAAAGTTATCCGAAAACTTTTTAAATGCAATGTGCGCCAATATGGAATAGATATAAAATCCCAGCGGCGTGTGCTTGGTGTGCAGCAACATCTCAATATCAGCGTACTTATAAAACGAATAGACTGTAACCTTAGAAGCAATGGTTTTGGTATAGAGCGAGGGTGTAAGATGTTCGCGCCGACAGGGTTTGCAGATATGTGAAAACGAGAGTGTTTCACACAGCATACAGCGCATGCTAATCCATTTTTAAAACCGACATAAACGCTTCTTGCGGCAACTGCACTTTTCCTATGGATTTCATACGTTTCTTTCCTGCTTTCTGTTTTTCAAGCAGTTTACGTTTTCGGGTGATATCCCCACCGTAACATTTCGCCGTCACATTTTTCCCCATTGACTTGACTGTCTCTCGGGCAATAACCTTGTTACCCAACGATGCTTGAATGGCTACTTCAAAGAGCTGACGCGGGACAATCTCTTTCATATTTTTCACCAAGGCACGTCCTCGTGAGAGTGATGATGTTCGCGGCACAATAACACTCAATGCATCAACGACATCACCCGCAATTTTCAAGTCAAGTTTGACAAGGTCACCTTCTCTAAAACGTGTCGGCTCATAATCAAAGCTTGCATACCCTTTTGAAATTGACTTGAGCGTGTCATAAAAATCGACCACAATCTCATTCATCGGCAGCGCATACTCCAGCAACACACGCTCTTCATTCATATAGTCCATTTTTTCTTGAATACCGCGCTTGCTGACGAGTAAGTTCATGATATTTCCAAGATACTCCGTGGGCGTAATGACGGTCGCTCTGACATAAGGCTCTTCGATACGGTCAATCTTCGTGCCATCGGGAAGCTGTGAGGGGTTTTGCACCTCAACCATGCTTCCATCATTCAAATAGACATGATACACAACCGAAGGTGCCGTAGCAATTAAATCGAGATTAAATTCGCGTTCGAGCCGCTCTTTGATCACCTCCATATGCAGCATTCCCAAAAAGCCGACACGAAAGCCAAAACCAAGAGCAACGGACGTTTCGGGTTCATAACTCAGCGAACTGTCATTAAGCTTAAGCTTATCTAACGCATCACGAAGTTCTTCAAAACGGTCCGTGTCGATTGGGTAGATACCGGCAAATACAAACGGTTTTGCCGGTTCATACTCTCCGACACTCTCGGTTGCCGGATTTTTGGCGTCGGTAATTGTGTCGCCGACATTCACAACCGAGACCTCTTTGAGTCCCAAAACCACAATGCCGATTTCGCCGCTTTTAATGGCAGGCGTCTTTTGACGTTTCAACGGATGCGGGTACATTAAATCCAAAACCTGATGTTGCTCTTTGTTGCTCATGAGCATCACCTGCTGCCCTTTGCGAATCGCGCCGTCAAACACTCGCACCAGTGCCAAAGCACCCAAATACGGATCGAACCACGAGTCGTAAATAATCGCTTTCGTTGTTGCGTCAGGGTGACCGGAAGGGGGCGGGATACGATCAACTATAGCATCTAAAAGCTCACGAATACCCATACCCGATTTTGCCGATACCATTAACGCGTCGGTGGCATCAATACCGATGGTACTCTCAATCTCTTCGGCAACCCGTTCGGGTTCCGCCGCAGGCAGATCGATTTTATTAATGACCGGCAAAAGTTCCAGGTCATTATCTAGCGCCAAGTAAACATTGGCAATTGTCTGTGCCTCAACGCCTTGCGCCGCATCGACAATGAGCAGTGCCCCGTCACTTGAAGCCAGCGACTTGCTCACTTCATAACTAAAATCGACATGACCCGGCGTATCAATCAGATTCAAAACATAATGTTTGCCGTCTTTCACATAATCCAAACGAACACTCTGCGCCTTAATGGTAATGCCGCGCTCTTGTTCAATATCCATGGTATCCATCATTTGCGTGGTCATCTCACGCTCACTTACCGAACCGCACTCTTGAATGATGCGATCGGCCAACGTGCTTTTACCGTGGTCAATATGGGCAATGATTGAGAAATTACGAATATGTTCCATTAGCTAAACAGACTGTTGACACTTTCATTATGATAGACACGACGAATCACCTCGGCAAAGAGCGGTGCCACACTCAATACTTTAATACACGCATTGGGCTGACTGACCAAGGTATTGGTTGTAATCAGCTCATCCAAATCGCCTCTGGAAAGATTTTCATAGGCATTACCGCTTAAAACGGCATGCGTTGCACACGCCATCACCGATGTCGCACCGTTGGCTTTGAGTGCTGCCGCTGCTTTTACCATGGTTCCGGCGGTATCGACCATATCATCAATCATAATAACATCTTTACCCTCGACATCACCGATAATATTCATCACTTCCGACTCATTGGCTTTCTCACGACGCTTATCGACAATGACCATATCTAAATCCAGGTTTTTGGCAAAATAACGTGCCCGAGCCACTCCGCCGATATCGGGACTGGCAATAATAGGATTGGCAAGATTTTTGGAACGAATGTAGTCTTGAAATGCAATGGCACCGTAGAGATTGTCGACCGGAACATCAAAAAACCCTTGAATCTGTCCGGCATGAAGATCCATGGTAATCACTCTGTCAATACCCGCCGTTTCATACATATCGGCAACCAGACGTGCGGTAATCGGAACTCTTGGAGCCGCCTTTCTGTCCTGTCGCGCATAACCGAAATAGGGAACAACGGCGGTAATGGAGCTGGCACTTGAACGTCGCAGTGCATCGGTCATAATGAGTAACTCCATAAGATTGTCATTTGAAGGGGATCCGGTCGATTGAATAATAAAAACATCCCGTCCGCGAACGCTTTCACTGATTTGCACACTAATTTCACCGTCACTAAAACATTTGATTTCCGCTTTAGAGAGGGGTACATCAAGATTACTGCACACCTCTGTGGCAAATTCACGACTCGAACTTCCTGCGAATATCTTATATCCCCGCATACTCTGTTTCCTTATGCTAAATTCATGCCGCATTGTATCTTGTATGTAGTAAAACTTTGCTAAAGGTGTTATATCTGCAAAATATTTGGAGCCATCCCCCAGCTTGTATGTGGAACGGCACGAATCATACCGTGCATTACCGCTGCAAAATGCTCTCCGTCAAGCAGTGCATGACACTGTAACTTCCCCTGAGCGTAAAAAGAGACCTCTACCCTCTTCGTCTGCTTATGCCATGTAAAATCTACTTTTTCCAAAAGCAGTGTTTCGTGCTGTTCTAAAAGTGTTAATGCCGTCTTGTCGGTCTTTGTCTCTTGCTGGCAATGCTCTTGAGCATTTACATGTAAATGCCTGTCGGCTACCGGCGCCGATCGCTCCTGACGTGCTGTTGAGAGCTTAATTAATATCTGTTCAATTACCGGAATCAGACGAAACAGCATGGCCCGTGTAATAAAAAAGTCAACCCGTGAACTTACGGAGTCGTAGTTAATCAGCATTTTCAGCCGATCTTCCAAACGGCTGTATTGAAATGTGAATTTTCGCGCTTCAACCATCAGGTACGATAGTCGGCATTAATCTTAATATACTCATAGCCAAGATCGCATCCGTACGCCTTAAAGTGACCCGTACCCAAACCAAGATCGCATGCAATGGTAAACGCACTGCGCCGCATCACTTCCGAAGCACGCGCCTCCATAGAAGCGTCAAAATAGATAACTCCTCTATCGTACACGCAGACATCATCAAACGCAATACGCAATGCGCTTTCATTGCACGTAACGCCACTGGCTCCAATCGTTGACGCAACCCGTCCCCAGTTTGGATCTTCACCGAAGAGCGCTGTTTTCATTAACAGAGAATTACTGAGTGCTTTGGCGGCAATTTCAGCTTCAGCATCGTTTAGCGCACCTGTAATGTCGTACGTCACCAGTTTGGTTGCTCCTTCGCCGTCTTGTGTCATGAGTTTTGCCAAATAGAGCATTACCTGCTCCAATGCCTCTTTAAATGCCGTTTCATGGTACATGCCGCTTTTTTTATTGCAAAGCAGCAGTACGGTATCGTTTGTTGACGTATCTCCGTCCACACTGATAGCGTTAAACGTACGCGTTACAACATCATTAAGAGTATCTTGCAACACCCCTGCATCAGCGGCGGCATCGGTGGTAATAAAACAGAGCATGGTTGCCATGGCCGGATTAATCATACCCGCACCTTTGGCAATGGCACCGATATGAAACGACGAGCCGTCTTCGAGTGTCACACGTACCGCAGTCTGCTTCTCGAAACGATCGGTTGTCATAATAGCCTTTGCGGCGGCATTGGAGTTGGTAACACGCAGATTGAATTTACGAATACCCACCTTGATTTTCTCTTTGGGTAGGGGCACACCGATCACTCCCGTCGAACTCATAATCGGATTATAAATTGTCTCAAAACGTGCTGAAGCGGTCGCCAATACTTCGTCAATATCATCAATTCCGGCATCGCCCGTCATCGCATTGGCATTTTTGGCATTAATGAGAATAAAATTACTCTCAAACATACCGTAACGTCGAAAATGGCGAATGGGTGCCGCCGTCATCTTGTTGGTCGTAAATACCGAAGCAATCTCGCACCGTGTATCGGAGTAGATAAACGCAACATCTTTCGCTCCGTCAGCCTTTAAGCCGGCACTGACACCATCGGCATAAAAACCTTCTGCGGCACAAACGCCTCCGTCTATCGTCTCAATCTTATACATAGCTCAACTCTTGCGGCTTTTTACGTAATCGAATAAGACTTTTTGTCATATTAATACCTTTATGCGTTCCGATAACCAGCAATTTGGATTCGCTTGTTACCAACATATCTCCTTTGGGCATCGCAACAAACTTACCGTCTTTCTTCGTTACTCCGACGACGGAAACATTGGCAATTTCTCGCAAATGCGTCTCTTTAAGTTTCTTAAGTACCATCCAGCTGAATTTGGGTACAAACAACTCTTCCATATCCAGCGGTGTGTCACTGCGATATAAAAACTCTTCAAGCAGATTTTCCATATCAGGCCGCGCTGCCATCGAACTGACACGCTGCGCCATCAGTTTGGTCGGAGAGACCACCGTATCTGCACCCAGTTTTTTTAGTTTTTCAATATCCCGTAAATGCTCCGCTGAACTAATGACATAATACGGGCGTGGCAAAAAATGCTCTTTTTCAAAAAGCCGCACCGATGCGATCAGCGCAATATTGTCCGAAATGGAGCTTGAAATAGTAATTAGCCCTTTGGCCGAACTGAGATGCGATTTTAACATCGCTTTTTCCGTATGCGGTTCATCTTGCAGATAGTAGGGATACTTGTACTGCTTTGCGATGGTTTCCATATCTTCCCGAGGGTCAATCACAATAAAAGGAATATGGTTGGCGCGAAGCTGTTTGGTTACTTCAATGGTATAGTCATTGTGATAACAGACAACAAAATGATTTTTCAAACGCGCAATTTGGTACAACATATGGCGCTCCTTTAAGACTTTTACAATATTACCACGATTAAGCTCTGCAATCATAATACCTACTGCCATTGAGAAAGTGGCAAATCCGGCAATAATAAGCGTAATGGTGAAAATACGTCCGGCATCGGAAATGGGTGCCATCTCTCCAAAACCTACCGTTGTAAAGGTAATACCTGTTTGATAGACTGCATCCATTAACGAGAAGTCGTCAATTACGACATAGCCCAACGTACCGATAAACATCATCAGTACCGTTAATACCAACGGCAATCGAAAGGCTCGTAAATGACTGTATAAATTGGGTAGTAAACTTGGGTCAGGTTTGGGAGCAGACTCCCAGTGAAGTGTTTTGCGAATCTTTGTAATCAGATTCTTCAACAATATAACCTTAAACGGTTACGAGTTTTTTTTCAATGTGCGAAGTTCTGAAGCTGAAATTTTTATTTTTTTTGTTGTTCCATCTTCTAACATGATGCGAACCGTTCGAAGATTCGGTAAAAAACGTCTCTTGGTTCTGTTTTTCGCATGGGAAACATTGTTTCCGCTCATTGGGCCTTTACCACTGATAGCACATCGTCTTGCCATATTGGGCTCCTTGCGTAAAATTTGTGGCGAATTATACCTAAGCCAAACCAAAGTAGAACTTAACCACATGCCGACAACTCGCTTACTGTTTTATGATAAGGCTATTTTAGCAAAGTTCTATTTAAACATTACTTTATATGAATAAAGATAGAATTACTACCAAGACTACACTGGAAATAATAATTATGGTTACACAAAACAGCATCAAAGCATATATTGCTCAGATTCCTCCCGCACCAAAGGTGCTGAAACAGACCCTTGCGTTCATCAACCAAGGAGAATTGACTCAGGCCGCCAAATGTGCCGAAGCCGACAAAGCACTGCATGCCTACTTAAAGACTTTGGTCAACAAACCTATTTACGGTTTTAAAAACGAGGTCAGTGATCTTTCACAAATCTTTGGAATTTTAGGAACATCGGGTGCGCAACAGGTACTTTACAACTATATGTTGAGCCTGCTAAGTCCTTCACAATGGGAACTTTTTAAGCTCGATGAACCGCTTTTTTTTGATTTACAGGCACAGTTAAATCAACAATGGAAACGCATTTTACGACACCTGAATATTGATAATAGAGACATTGAAAGTGCCATTACGCTTTTGCCGGCAAGCATTATTGTGTGTGAGGCACTTTTTAAAGCGCATCATGACGAAGTCGCTCTGCTGCGTTCCGTCAAAGAGATCGACTACAATACCATTTTATACCGTTTAAGCGGAATGAATCTGTTTGACATGTGCCGACTCATCGCCAAAAAATGGGAGATGCCGCAACGTATTGCCGTGATTGTCACATTGGCTTCTGGAGATAACGCTTCTGATGATGCGCTGCTCAATCAACTCGGACAGTGGATGCACCTTTTGCTCTTTTACGAATTTTCAAAAGGACCCTACATTGAAGCGGGTCTGAATGATTTTTTGGAATTTCATATTGACTATGTTGCCGATATCTATGAAGAATTTATGTCGGTTATGGAGGTATCATGAGAGCCGTCGTTAAAAATAGAATCGGTATTTTTCATCCCCAAGGGTTTCTTGACGGCACCAATGTACCGATGCTGTTAAGTCTCGAAGATATACAAGCTACTGAAAAACTGGATATTGACATGCTTCTTGTCTCCTTGAAAAAAGTGATCTTTTTCAACAAAAACGGTCTGGATGTTTTTGTCAAACTGCTTTCAAATATTCGCTCTAAACTTCATATTGTCATTGGTTTTTGCGACTACGATACCAAAAAATATCAAGCCATCTCCAAGTTTTATGAAAATGACTTAAACTTCTCACTCTTTCGAACGCAAAACATTGCTATGTTGTTTGCTGCCACCAATCGGGATGAATCTAAAAAAGTGCTTGTTTACAACCCGGAAGCCTCGCAACGCTCTTCAATTGCCATTGAACTCTTTGACAACGGACACCACCCTGTTATTGCCCAGAGCCACAAAGAATTTGAAGAGAAAAAACAGTATGCCGACAATTTCGACATTATTGTCGAAGAGACGTTTTTAGGGTTGTTTGGTCAAAAAATTGCTACACGTGTACGCGGAAACGCCGTTATCTACTCGGTCTCCAATTATCTTGATGCCGAAATATCGGACAGTTTTAATATTGCCTATCATAACAACTCCCTCAATGTCGGTTTTCGGCTTTTCATTTTCGATGCCTACAAAGTCGTCTCTATGAATATTCACGCCTTCAATTTTTTTGCAAAACTGGCTTCTGCCGCAGCCGAATACAATGCGACGCTCTGTTTTGTCGGATTGACATTTGAAAAGACTCCCGAATCGTTCAAAAATGATTTGGAAGACTCCGGCATTATGTTTTTTGACAAAATGGAAGAGATTCTTGAAAACAAAGAGCTGCTCGAAGAGCTGGGCGGCAGTAGTGCCGCTGTCACAAAAAACAAACGCGCGCTCAACAAAGTTCTCGTCAATGAACTCCCCCGTTTTATTGATGCAACGGTCTCAACCATTGAGATGATGACCAATGCCAAGGCATCTAAAGAGGGGGCAAGCGTACAGGATATTTCCGTCGACAAAAGCAGTAAGCATATTGCCAGTTCTATTGGTTTTTACGGTGATATTGACGGCATGGTTGCCTTGTCATTTCCCCACAGTATTGCCAAAAAAACCTGCGAACTGCTCTTAGGCGAAGCAACCGATTCCGAAGAGGAGATTATTGATGCTTTGGCGGAATTTGTCAATATTATCGGCGGTCGCGTCAAATCACTCCTTTTGGAAAAAAATATTAACGTCAACATAACACTGCCAAGAACCTATACTTCTATTGACGCCTTATTGCAAGTAGTCGAAGGAAAAAAGGGGGTACAAGTAGATCTTAACTTTGACGGAGAAAACTTTATCTTTTTTTTAACCCGTTAGCCTGTTTTTTTAGATAAAATATGAAAAACTATAAGGTGCAATCATGTTGGTAGCCCCCAGTGTACTCTCTGCAGACTTTGGACAGTTGGCACACGATGTCCGACGCATTTGCGATGCCGGATGCGACCTGGTACATGTTGATGTTATGGACGGTCACTTTGTGCCCAATCTCACTATTGGTCCGGTTGTCGTATCTGCCATTGCTGCTGCTGCCACCAAACCCTTAGATATTCATTTAATGGTTGAAAACAACGCTTTTTTTGTTGATCTTTTTGCTCCGCTGCAACCGGAATTTATCTCGTTTCATATTGAAGAAGAGAAGCATCCGCATCGACTCATTCAAAAAATACGCTCGTTGGGCATTCGTCCGGCCATTGTATTGAGCCCGCATACGTTACCGGAGAGATTGGAGTACCTTCTAGAAGACCTGGACATGGTGTTGCTTATGAGTGTCAACCCCGGTTTCGGAGGTCAATGTTTCATCCCCAATGTTATTGCAAAAATCAAACGCCTTAAACAGTTGCGTGATGCTATCAACCCCGACTGTCTTATCGAGATTGACGGGGGTGTAAACGATACCAATATTGTGATGCTTCGTGATGCCGGAGTCGATGTCTGCGTTGCCGGCAGTTATGTGTTCAAACACCACAATATTAAAACAGCGATTGACACACTGCACGTATGAGAACCAAAATTTGCGGTATTACCAATCTTGACGATGCCTTAATGGCCATTGATGCCGGTGCCGATGCATTGGGTTTTGTCTTTTATCCTTTATCGCCTCGCTACATCAATGTTGAAGAGGCTGCCGCCATTGTGCATGAACTGCCTCCGTTTGTTGACAAAGTGGCTCTTTTTGTCAATGCCGATGCCGCAACGATTAATACTACATGTAAAACAGCCAAAATGACCTTGGCGCAAATTCATTTTGAAGCCGACGAAGCTCTTTTTAAAGCATTGGACATACCTTATTTGCGTGTCATTCGCGCTCAAAAGAGAGAAGATATATTGCGCCATTCGCAAGAGTATCGTCTTATCGATGCCTACTGCGAGGCTTACGGCGGTGAAGGAAAACGGCTCAATACAGAGTGGTTTGAACATATTGAATGTTCTAAAATCATTCTTGCCGGCGGTCTCAATGCACATAATGTCGCATCACTCAAACCGTATGGATTTTACGGTGTCGATGTCAGTAGCGGTGTCGAACGTTCCAAAGGCATCAAAGATGCCGACAAAGTGAAACACTTTATTCGCGAGGCACGTTCGTGACGCTTTTTAACCCCAAAGCCGATTACGCCCTCTCTTCAAACGGTATGGCAGCAAGTAATTTCCTCGCATTGCTTCACGAACCTTATGACGAAACCTTTGAAATTTTAAAGGCTCAGGGCATTACATTCACCGAACACAAGGGCCGCTATTACTACGCTACTGCTTTTTGCAATGTTGATGATGCGACATTTTGTGTTGTCGATATTGAAACCAACGGCTCACGACCTCAAAAGCATCAAATCATTGAAATCGGTGCCGTTAAAGTCAAAAATTACACCATCATAGAAACCTATGAGAGTTTGGTGTATTGCGACAATATCTCAACGCACATTAGCAATATTACCGGTATTACGGTAGACGATACCCTCAGTGCTCCGCCTCTGAATGTAGTCATGCAAGAGTTTCGAACCTTTTTAGGGGATGCTATTTTTGTAGCCCATGACGTTAAGTTTGACTACAATTTTATCTCTGAAATGATGCAACGTGTTGGACTCGAACCCCTTATGAACCGCAGTTTATGCACCATCGATCTGGCAGAGCGTACCATTAGCGCCTACCGTTATGGACTGGCCTACTTGAATCGTCAACTCGATCTTTACGGTGACGCCACGCACCACCGTGCACTCTCTGATGCGATGACGGCGACAAAACTCTTTAAAAAGACCTTGCAGTTTATTCCTGAAGGTATTCAAAGCAGTGAAGACCTTATTCGTTTCTCTAAAGAAGCTTCCCGACTCAAACGTCCAACATTTGACCCCGAAATATTGCAGACTAAAGAGGCCTAATGCGCTTCGGGCTTCTCTTCACCAAAAGCTCCTACGGACGTTAGTTTATCGTAACGCATCTGCAGCCGCTCTTCTTTACTCATACTGCGCAGCATCTCTAACTGCTCTAAAAAATAGTCTGCCATCGCTTCGGCAGCACCCTCTTTATCGCGGTGGGCACCGATAATCGGTTCATTAATAATATCATCAATCAACCCCATCTCTTTCAGATCGCTGCTGGTAATTTTTAATGCTTTTGTTGCTGCTTCAACCTTAGCGGGGTCATTCCATAAAATTGCCGAACAGCCTTCCGGCGAAATGACACTAAATACCGAATAGCGCATCATTGCCAGTTTGTCCGCCACACCGATCGCCAGAGCACCGCCGCTACCGCCTTCACCGATGACTATCGAGATGGTAATGGTATCAAGGGTTGAAAACTCCAACAGATTTTTGGCAATAGCTTCACTTTGATTGCGTTCTTCCGCACCGATACCCGGATAGGCGCCCGGCGTGTCAATAAGCATTAAAATCGGAATATTGAACTTATTGGCAAGTTCAGCCGCACGCAGTGCTTTGCGATAGCCTTCAGGGTGCGGCATTCCAAAGTTTCGCTTAATTTTATTGGTTGTACCGCGACCTTTTTGCTCACCGATCACCATCACTTTTTCACCGCGAATATAGCCCAGTGCGCACATAATAGCCGGATCATCTCGGAAATGACGGTCTCCGTGAAGTTCATACCACTCTTCTAACATCAAATTAACATAGTCTTTTGTATATGGACGATCCAGATGACGTGCAAGCTGTAACTCTTGATACGGTGAAAGATTTTTATAGGTTTTATTGACCTCTTTTTCCAAGTCTTTTTGCAGTATCTCTACGGCCTGAGTATCATGACGCACTTCTGCTGCGACAATATCTTCTTGTATTACCCGTATTTTCTCTTCAAAATCTAAATACGTTGCCATATTCTTAACCTTACTGTTAGACTTTTTTGAAAATCAAAACGCCGTTGGTACCGCCAAAACCAAAGGAGTTGCTCATCACTACATTAAGATTGGCACGACGTGCTTCATTGGGAACAATATCCAAATCACAGTGCTCATCCGGTGTTTCAAAGTTTATTGTCGGCGGTATAATGCCATCACGCATTGCCATCAGACACGTAACGGCTTCGATACCTCCGGCAGCGCCCAAACAGTGTCCTACCTGTCCTTTAATGGAACTTATCGGCGGACAGTGCTCTTTGCCGCCGAAAAGCTCTTTAATGGCTGCTGTTTCGTTTTTATCATTAATCGGGGTGCTGGTACCGTGAGCGTTGACATAATCAACTTTTGGTTTTCCCGCCATTCCGTAAGCCGCTTTCATTGCCCGAGACGGACCGTCTAGACTTGGGGTAGTAATGTGATTGGCATCTCCGCTCTCGCCAAAGCCGATAACTTCGCCGTAAATATGCGCACCGCGTGCTTTGGCACTCTCATACTCTTCAAGTACCAGTGCCGCACCGCCTTCGCCCATGACAAACCCGTCACGACCGGCATCAAAAGGACGCGACGCATGCTTCGGGTCATCATTGCGGGTAGAGAGCGCTTTCATTGCCGCAAAACCGCCCACACCGACACCGGTAACCGCCGATTCGGCAGCAACCACCAACATGCGCTCCGCACCGTTGCAGACAATCGTTTTAACCGCTTCGGAAATTGAGTGTGTTCCTGCCGCACATGCCGTTACCGCAGAGAGGTTCGGTCCTTTGAGTCCATGCTCTATAGAGACGAAACCGCCTAACATATTGACCAATGAAGAAGGTATGAAAAAAGGAGAGATGCGTCGCGGTCCGCGTGTCTCTAAAATAATGGAGTTTTTCTCAATAGCAGGCAGTCCGCCAATTCCCGATGCCGCACTGATACCGAAACGTTCCATATCGATGTCATCGCTAAAGCCGGCATCTTCCATCGCCTCTTGTGCCGCTTTCAGGCCAAAATGAATAAAGCGGTCGGCTTTTTTCACCTCTTTGGGCGGCATCACCGTTGAGGGATCAAAATCTTTCACTTCCGCTGCAATGCTAACACTGTAGTTTGACGGGTCAAAAATTGTAATCTTATCAATACCGCACTCACCCGCACAAATCGCTTTAAATGAGCTCTCTTTATCATGCCCCAAAGCGTTAATCATGCCCATTCCGGTTACTACTACTCGTCTCACATACACTCCTGCATCTCAATATTCTTAGGTATTGGTTCGTTTGAACCCACCGCTAAAAATACATACAGCACCGCTGTCGGGTATTCCCGACAGTAAGGTTTATGCTTTACTTTCGATGTAGTTTACTACATCTTGAACGGTTTGAATTTTCTCAGCTTCATCATCGGGAATTTCAATATCAAACTTTTCTTCAAGTGCCATTACTAGCTCAACTACGTCAAGGCTGTCTGCGCCTAAATCTTCTACAAACTTTGCATCTTCTTTCACTTCATCAGCATTTACGCTTAGTTGCTCTACTACTACTTCTTTGATATCGTCCAAAAGTGCCATCACAGCTCCTACAAATAAATTTATGAGATTATAACATAGATAGCTTAACACTCACAGAATAAGAGCAAGAAGGCATTAAAAAATAGTGTAAACGTTCCAAAAAGAGATCTACATGTACATGCCGCCGTTGACTTTGAGCGTTTCACCCGTAATGTAAGAAGCGCTGTCAGAGAGCAAAAAAGCGGTTGCTTCGGCAATCTCCTTGGTAGTACCGAAACGCCCCATCGGAATTTTTGAAACAAACGCTTCTGTGACTTCATCATTGAGCGCATCGGTCATATCGGTTGTAATGAAGCCCGGTGTCACGGTATTGTAGCGAATACCGCTTGCCGCCGCCTCCAGTGCAAAACTTTTACTCATTGCAATGAGTCCGCCTTTGGATGCGGCGTAATTAGTCTGTCCCGCATTTCCCGTCTCTCCGACAATTGACGCAATATTCACAATACTGCCGAACTTTTTTTTGCGCATGACTTTCATGGATTCACGACACCCGATAAATGCCGATTTCAGATTGGCTTCAATCACCTTCATAAAATCGTCACCCTTCATCCGCAGTGCCAGTTTATCATGGGTAATACCGGCATTGTTAACCAAATAGGACAAACCGCCGTCGGCATCGACAATAGTCTTTACGGCATCAACGAATGCCGTCTCGTCACTCACGTCAAAACCGATGACCGCCGCTTGAGCACCGGAGGCTTCAATCTCTTCTTTAAGTGCATCGGCTGCTTCGGCACTACTGCGATAGTTTATCCATACTTTCAAACCGTATCCGGCCAAAACCTTGGCAATTTCAGCACCAATTCCCCGACTCGAACCTGTAACCAGCACATTGTTTCCGCTAAATTTCATTCTCTTCCTTTTTTACATGTAAATTTAAATGAGGGCGTGATCCATTTCACTCGGAATCGGAATCTCCATCAATTTTAAAACCGTCGGTGCAATATTGTTAAGCGCACCGGTATCTACCTTACTGACTCCTTCTGCCACCACAAAACACCATACCTTGCCTACTGTGTGGTTGGTCAATACATTACCGTGAACATCACGCATTTCTTCACAGTTACCGTGATCGGAAGTCAACACGACACGATAGTCACACGCTTTGGCTTTAGCTAAAATACGCCCAAGCTGTGCATCAACAGCTTCCACAGCTTTTACGGCAGCATCATAGTTGCCGGTATGACCCACCATATCGCCGTTGGCAAAATTAACGACAATAAAATCGGTCGCGGCATCCATGCCTTTGAGCACTGCATCACCCACAGCTTCAGCACTCATTTCAGGTTTCTCGTCATAGGTTTTCACATCGGGACTCGGAATCAATACTCGGGTCTCATTTTCATAAGGCTCATCAATCCCCCCGTTAAAGAAAAACGTCACATGGGCATATTTCTCTGTTTCGGCGGTATGGAGCTGACGGAGTCCGGCATTGCTAATCACCTCGGCAAGCGTATTTTTCGGAACCTCTTTACTAAAAAGAACCGGATAGGAAAAACTCTTGTCGTATTCGGTAATGGTTGCAACCGTTACCGGAACATAGGTACGTGAAAATGCACTGAAATGCTCATCACCGATTGCTTTTACCAGCTCTCGCATGCGATCACTTCGAAAGTTGAGGGTCAATACCGCATCGCCCTCGCGAAATCCATCGTACCCTTCAAGCGCCGTCGGAACCAGAAACTCATCTGTTACGCCGTCAGCGTATGCGTTTTCCACATAGTCATGTGCCGTATAGTGACTTGTCGGCTCGGCAGAGACTATGGCATTATATGCCGCTTCAATACGATCCCAGCGATTGTCCCGATCCATCCCGTAAAACCGTCCGCCGATTGTCGCTATCTTGATAGCATCGGTAAGGTGTGCATCGATCTGATCTAAAAAACGCTGTGCCGATGTCGGTGACACATCGCGGCCGTCAGTGATCAGATGCAGCCATACCTCTTTGCCCATATCGGCGGCAATTTCGGCAATGCCTATGATATGATCAATATGCGAATGCACGCCGCCGTCACTCATTAAACCAATAAGATGCAGTCGTCTGCTTCGGTTTTGCATTAATGCGACAAATGCGGGATTATCTTGAAACGTTCCCTCTTGCAACGCCAGTGAAATTTTGACCAGATCCTGATACAGCACCCTGCCGCTTCCAATACTCATATGTCCCACTTCCGAATTTCCCATCTGTCCTTCCGGCAATCCGACACTCAGACCGAACGTATCGATTAGGGCATGCGGCACTTCATGAAAGAGCCTGTCATACGTCGGTTTTGTTGCATTGTAAAAGGCATTGGAGTCGGTTCGGGCACAATATCCGATACCGTCTGTAATAACGAGAATTGCTTTTTTTGGCAAAAGCGCTCCTTTTTTAATCAAAAAATTTGTGCAATTATATTAGAATATCGCTTTTAAGTACTTAAGCCATTGTTTCGTACCGCCATTTTAACTTTAGGATATACCGCCTCATGCTTTACTGGATCTATCAAATTTTTGATGTCAATATCTTGCAGTACATTACCGTACGTGCCGGAATCGCTTTTTTTCTTTCACTCATATTTACGCTGATTTTAATGCCACGTTTTATTCGCTGGGCTCAACAGGCCGACCATCATCAACCTATTAACGACTGGGCACCCGACAACCATCAGGAAAAGGCAAAAACACCTACAATGGGCGGCATTGTCTTTATTGCCGCGACACTCCTTGCCTCTGTACTCACCATTAAGTTTTCCAGCGCTTACGCTCTTGGCGGTCTGTTGACCCTGCTGCTCTTTGCTTTAATCGGTTTTCAGGATGATTACACCAAAGTACGTCACAACAAAAATTTGGCGGGCTTGAGTGCGCGTGTTAAGTTGCTTTTTCAACTGGGCGCATCTCTCATTGTCGGCTCTTTTCTAGTTTTTTATGCCGGATTCGACACCCATCTTTTTGTACCCTTTGTCAAAACGGCACTCTTTGACATGGGTATTGTCTCGCTGTTTTTTTGGGTTTTTGTCATGGTCGGAACCTCCAATGCCGTCAATCTGACCGACGGACTCGACGGCTTGGCAACGGTTCCGTCCATCGCTTCGCTTGCCTCACTCAGTATTATTGTCTATATTACCGGTAATGCCGTCATTAGCAACTATTTGCTCATGCCACACTTTAACGTCGGTGAAGTCGCGGTAATCTCCTCGGCACTTATTGGTGCGCTGGCAGGGTTTTTATGGTTTAACTGTCACCCTGCCGAAGTCTTTATGGGTGACAGCGGCTCATTGACATTAGGCGCTTTCATTGCCTATATGGCCATTATCTCCAAAAGTGAGTTTCTGCTCATTCTCATCGGTCTGATTTTTGTTATTGAAACCGTTTCGGTCATTTTACAGGTAGGAAGTTACAAACTCCGTAACAAGCGGGTGTTTCTCATGGCACCCATTCACCACCATTTTGAGATGAAAAACTGGAAAGAGAACAAAATTATTGTCCGTTTCTGGATCATTGCTATGCTCTCGAACCTGTTGGCGCTCATCACGCTAAAGATCCGCTAATGCCGCGTTCAATCAGCTGTTTTGGTTACGGAAAAACCACCCGTGCCATTGCCCAAGCAGGAAATACATGTATTTTTTACGACGACAAAGTGACCAAGCCTTTTAAAGATGATGCGGGCAATCGCGTACTCCCGTCACATCTTTTTGATCCGAACTATTCTGCTTTGGAGATCACCTCTCCGGGTATTGCACCCTCACATCCGCTAATTACACAGGCGCGACATCTCATGAGCGACTACGATTTCTATGCCGAAGCGATGCCTTTTTCCATCTGGGTCAGCGGTACCAACGGCAAGACGACTACCACACAGATGATTACCCATATGCTCGCCTCCCGCGGTGCGCTCAGCGGCGGTAATATCGGTACACCCGTAGCACTGCTTGATCGACACGCACCTATTTGGGTTTTGGAGACCAGCTCATTTACCCTGCACTATACGGAATACGCCAAACCCGACATCTACGTGTTGCTCCCTGTTGCTCCCGATCATCTGGGATGGCACGGCAGCATGGAGGCTTATGAAGCGGCAAAACTCAAACCGTTGCAACAGATCCAAGAGGGCGAAGCCGTCATTTTACCGCGACGGTATGCCGATTATCCGACTGCCGGTTTCAAAATTCTTTACGACAATGAACATGACCTTGCGCGTTATTTCGGTTTTTCACTTGAGAAAATAGCCTTCTCGGGGGTCTTTTTACTCGATGCCGTCATTGCCATGGGGGTTGAAAAAATTCTCTACAATCAGAGCAATTACGACCGTATCAATACCTTTACCATGGATGCACACCGCCAGGAACATCTCTACGATACCCAGGGCAGACTCTGGGTTAACGACTCTAAAGCGACCAATGTCGATGCAACACTCGGAGCCATACGAAGCGTTGCGAACAGACCGCTACATCTTATTGTAGGGGGTGACGACAAAGGGGTCAATCTGACTCCGTTGTTTGAAGCACTCCGACAGTTTCCGTCAGAAGTGTCTCTCTATATTATTGGGAGCAATGCCTTACGTTTAGAGTCGTTTGCGCAGCAGTACGACATAACCTATGTTACATGTAATTTTCTCGACAATGCCGTTGCCAAAATAGCCCAATACCACACAAAAGAGAGTATTGCGCTTCTCTCTCCCGCTGCAGCAAGTTTAGATCAGTTTAGCTCCTATATTGCGCGTGGTGAGGAATTTAAAATGCATGTTAAGGCATTAAGCTAGTTTTTAAACTTCAATAGCTATAATTTCGACCTCTTAAACGTGGCCTGTTAGCTCAGTCGGTAGAGCAAGTGACTGAAAATCACTGTGTCCTTGGTTCGATTCCGAGACAGGCCACCACCTAGATTATTGTTTCCATACTATTTAAATTACTCGCATATAATTTTAAAATACATGTAAATTCTATCTTCTCTTCTACATACCGCGGAATAGAGCAGTTCGGTAGCTCGTCGGGCTCATAACCCGAAGGTCGCTGGTTCAAATCCAGCTTCCGCAACCAACATACATTTAAACAAACTCTATTTTTGAAGCTAAGGGTTTAAAATACTATTGCCTTGCTAAGTGCTTTGGTGATGGAAAGTGTTTTTCAACATTATTAACGACATATAAAAGGAAAAATTATAAAAAAAACAATGAAACTTTTTTTCGTACTCATTATGAGTACACTACTTAACGCATCAAATAACTGGATACCTATAATGGTGGGGGATATTATTACTTTTGTACCGTATATTCAAACTAACCATACAACTCCTCGCATAGCAACTCAAGCCACCCAATATGAACCCAATGATACAGTATCTATCACCATCGATGGACAACTTTCAGGTGATAACGACTGGGTAGGGGTGTACCGTGTGGAAGATAATAATGACTGGGGTAATGTCATAGCATGGAACTGGGTAGCTAATGGATCAACACAACTGGATAATATCAGACAAGATATGCCTTCAGGAGAGTATGAGATACGACTCTTTTTTCATAATGAATATGGAGAAAATGCAACTGTAAGAGCAAGATACAGGTTTACAGTAGAAAACTTTGGAAGAGATTTTGGAACCGAAGGCCCTTATTTAAATCAGGTCCAATCGGTAAAAACATCAGAAGATGGCAAGGTTAACAATGCCATTTACTATGTAGAAGGTGTAGATAATTTGCCTACAATTATTTTTATGAGTGGTTGGAAATCAAATTTGGACAGTTATGATGGATTTTTAACGTATATAGCATCTTTGGGGTATTGTGTGATTGCAAAACAAGAGAGGGGAAAATGCTTTACACCCAGTGTCTATAATCAAGAGTTGACTGACAGGCTCAATATGGTACATAATACGTACCATGCCAATATTACCAAACTTGGCATAATTGGACATTCGTCTGGTGGTGGAACGGTGCATTATCTTATGAATTATTTGAAAGGCAATAACATAGCAGGAAATACAAACAGTGTAGTAATGTCCTTGGATGGCTGGTTCCCTTTTGGTACAACAGAAGTAATGCTTAATAGATTTGATACCCCAACATTGCTAATGCAGTTTGGCGGAATTGACGGTATCAATCATGATGGAATACATCCCGATTGGGATGATTATGCTGGAGAACCATATCATCATTATCAAGACCCTAAAATAAACCTTGCTATTTTTAAATCTTTAACACAGATAAACGTAGATAAAGAGTATATTGTATTAGAGGCAAATAATGATCATAGCTATTTCACAGGAGATTATGATAGCCTAATACCGAAAATTGACTTCTTAGCACCAATAGATGAGTTTTTGGATCATACACTAGGTGCAGGTGCTCCTATGAATTTAATCAATCAATACAATGATGTGATTACAAATGATTTAGTATCTGAATATAAGTATTATTGCCATACAGCAGGGTTTGATTTTTGTGATTTAGATATGCTTGTTTTTCCCTAAATTTTCTATAATCGCTTCTTAAAATACAGGAGCGACTCTATGCAAACCCTCACCCCACCCTGCTTTTCCGATCCAGTAGCCAAGCGTAACATGATCATCTTTTGTATAGGGATCAGGAAAAGAATCTGAGAGCATTTTAGACATATCTTTATCGCTGTGTATCTTCACAATTGAATCCACATCACTATCTGACAGAGGACGAAGTTGTAACCTTTTTGTGGTTAGTGTAATAAAAACAGATGGCATAACTTTTGCTACATGACTATAAAGGAGTGGTTTGATGAAGTTTATCAAAAAGGTTTTAGAGGCTTATCGCAACTATAAAAGAGAGTTCTTCTCTGTCAATCAAGTAGAACTAACGGGATTTTCAAAAGCTTTGATGATACTCTTTTTCTTTACTGCACTCTGGCTTATCGCCAATGGTATCGGCAGCAGTATCCACCAAAGCACACCACCTGAAGAAAAATATAGCTACAAGTGTGAACAATTTGCACAAATCGATCATTTCACGATTTTCGACTTCCAAAAACCTCCTGGAAAATATCGTAACAGTTACTATGATTTTTTTGGTAAAGCACCACAGTGCCAAAAAGTGCAAAAAGGCTATGAAAAGATCCTCTCAAACCACCGTATCCAGTCCGAAATTTTACAGATAAGAAAACTCGAAGAGCAAATCCGCTCCCTCTCTTTAAAACAGCGTCAACTAAAAGAGCAATACAGCTCAATGCTACTTGAAAAAGTAAGTAAACAAAGCCCTAACAAATCGTTCCTCAACGCCAATGCCGACACAGTCAAAGAGAGGTTGGCAAAACTTAGATCACAAAAAGAGAATCTCAACAAAGTTATCGCTCAAAAAAAGGATCTGACAAATTATCCCGAAATTCAAGAATTTATTTCGCTTCGAGATAAATATGCTGACCAAATTCTTGACAATCTCTCTTTTGAGAGAAAATTTTACCGCCTCAAGATAAGCCTACAGGTCTTTGCCTTTGTCATCCCTATCTGGCTGCTTTTTTACTTTTTCTATCGATTTTTTGCAAAAAGAGAGAAACATATATTTGCCAAACTCTCTTTCTATGTTGCGTCCGCTGCCGCACTCTACGGACTCATAGAGCTAATACAACTCATCTACAGCATCATCCCAAGGCTCTTTCTCGCCAAACTCATTGCCTTCTTTACCTCGCACAACATGATCATCGTATTAAATGTTTTGGGTATTTTATTTTTCCTGACACTCTTTGGCATCATCATCCACAAAATTCAGCAAAACCAAGCAAAAAAAAGAGTCCTCAAAGACACCAAAACCCTCAATGTCAAACGCGAATGCTGCTTCAACTGTGGAAGCAAACGAAGCCCTGCCGATGAGTACTGTGGATTTTGCGGCGAGAAGCTTAAAACATCTTGTCTCTCATGTAACCACGAGATTTACCGCTATGCACCGTTTTGCACGGCGTGCGGGGTTAGGCAGAATGATAAAAAATAGTTCAAGATATAATAATAACTATGCATGGATTTTTGCTATAGCTGGCTTCCCTCAGTCGCCAAAAGATAGAATAATCCAAAAGTATGTTTCCTGGGAAAATCTGAAACAGAGTCATGGAGTCTAAGATGAATTTACAGAAAAATCTTGACGCTATCAGTGTTTATGCTATCTTCATAAAGGAAGTTATGAAGGAGTAAAAGATGTCTATGCCAGTTTGATGGACTGTATCATCAGCAATGAAATGACAATAGATGACAAACCGATATTTGAAAAATACTATAACCGCGACCCAAGACGCACAAAACCTGAGAATTTGA
>Ga0256840_1000867_pt1 | contig 30018 bp, 23 predicted proteins | sample 355202metaG_FD_185969 | JGI IMG/M metagenome (GOLD analysis project Ga0256840, IMG submission 185969) | Hydrothermal vent microbial communities from Mid Atlantic Ridge, Atlantic Ocean - 355-202 | ecosystem: Environmental > Aquatic > Marine > Hydrothermal vents | place: Atlantic Ocean: Mid... | reverse complement strand
GCTTCGATCCTGGAGAGCTTGATCCCGGCAGCTTCTCGCTCTTTGAGAAGGTTTTTGTAGCGGGTTTTGAGATCAGAGAGGATTTTCTCCTGTGCATCCACTTCCTGCTGAAGAAACTCTGCCCGTTGCCTGATGTCTTGATGCTTCTCCTTTCTCGCCTGTATCATCAGACTGTTGACCAGGAGCACAAGGAGTACGACAGCACCAAACCCACAGAACATGATGTCCAGAAAGGAGAGGTTGAAGGTGGCAAGGGTAGTGCGTGTCTTTCTACCAGCCATGACCTCCCTCATTCACAGGGTTTACGTCAGGCCTGAAGGTTACGCGATACCCCACATTTCGAGCAGTCTGTTGCATCATGCCGGCGGCCCTGATCTGAGCCTGGAGATAAGATGGCCATCGCAATACTCTTCCGTGTCCAGAACCAGTTTATCCTGCATTGCCTGAAGCTGATGGATAAGAAACATCAAAACAATGGAGAGGATAAGGGCGATAAACGTGGAGTTGAAGGCCACACCAAGACTGTTGGTTACACCTGTAATATCCCCTTCTACTGCCTTGTGCGCCTGGGCCAGGGCTGCACCAATACCTCTGACCGTTCCGATAAATCCCACTGATGGGATAGCCCATGCAATATATTTGATAATGGAAAGTTCAGTCTCCTGCCGTTCCGCCTCTACATCGCAGAGGTCCTTTACAGCAGTGGCGGCATCCTGGACATTCCGCGTGGCTCCAAATCTGTGAATGGCCGCAGCCAGGGCCCTGGGGAGGAGTAATGATCTGGATCTGTCCGGAAGGTGGGCAAGGCGTTTTTTTAGCTCAGGTATATCTTCAGGGCCAAGTGGCAGGCCATCAGGCAGCTTCAGGAGATTATGGGAGAGGAGCTGCTGCTGCCTCCAGGTGGTTATCCCTTTGTACCCAATAATTGCAATTGCCCAGAGCATCAACACTATACATGCCTCCTGTTCATAATCTTTGAGCACAACGTAAAAGTTTCTCTCCTCCTGGTAGTTGGGGTCCTGTTCTGCAAGCTCCACCTGTTGGGCCATAAACTCCTTCGCAGCAGGCCTTATAACCGTTACATACGTTGCATGGACTATGATGAAGGAGATAAGCAGGGATATTATCTGATATATGGGCTCTATTGGAATACGGTTATTATTCATTGTTATCTTCCCACTCCCTTCTGTTGGAGATTGCAACTTCTCTCTTCAAATCCTCATAATGGCGGATAAATAGCTCAACCACTTCAGGATCAAAATGGTGTCCTGCCTCCTGGCGAAACAGTTGCAACACCCTGTCCTCGTCCCAGGCTGGCTTGTACAGCCGTGTGTTTGTAAGTGCATCCCATACATCAACTATGGCAAAGATTCTGGCATGCAGGGGGATATTCTCTCTCCTTAGCCCCCGTGGATAGCCGGTGCCATCCCATTTTTCATGATGGCAGTAAGGGATATCTATTGATGGGATGAGGAAATCGATCTTTTTCATTATCTCATAGGCGATCTCAGGATGCTTTTTCATCTGTTTCCACTCTTCACTGGTGAGCTTGCCACTCTTCAGCAGGATTGAATCCGGGATTCCTATCTTTCCCATATCGTGAAGCAGGCACCCGCGCTCCATGTTTTCCAGTTCCTTGTAGTCAGTAATGCCGAACCGTTTGGCAAGGGAAAGTGTCATCTCTGTGACCCGTCTGGTATGATCCTTTGTCTCCTTGTGACGCATATCCATGACACGTATCCATCCCTGCATGGTTTGGTTGTAGCTCTCTATGAGCCTCTCTTTGGCCCGGATTAGCCTGTTGAAATCCCTTCTGATCAGAAAAAACAGCAGGGTACCGGTAAATGCCACAAAGAAAAAACCCTTTAGATGTTGAGCCATGGTCATGGTGTCGTTGTCGAAAAAGAACAGATTGTGGACGAGGTTGTCCGAAAAGAATATCCACAGGAAGCCAACTATCAAATAGATCAAGGTGATCCTGTAATGTGGTTTCATTCTCCCGTTTTCCTCGTGGCAGATCAGATATCAACAGGAAAGGCTACTGCCTTGTCAGCGTCGATCATGGAGGTCTCAGGCCGGGGTGATGACCCATGACCAGCCTGGTTGGAGCCGTATGCAGAGGGCGGTTTCAGGTCATTGCCCGCCTTTTTCTCATGAAAAACATCTATCTGTTTCTCCATTTCGTTTAGATGCTCCCGAGGCTCTGCCGATGCAGGGCTGGTGACAGCGGTAAAAAGCCATAAGCCTGCAGCAATCAAAACCGATAGAAAGGGTAATCTCCATCCATTCATCGCCCACCTATCCTCCCATCTGTTATTTAGAGACCTTTGGTTACCTGTTTGATGACCAATCTTGTTCTCTTATCTTGGATATTTGGATATCTTGCAACCCTGAACCCGATGGTATCTGATGGTTTTCGGCTGTATCCCCGATAACTGAGCCTCAGTTCTGTAATGGTGCTGCTCCTCCAGTTGGCTCCCCTGACCACCCTGTGGGTACCGGTGGCAGGTCCCATGGGATCGCTTTTCTGTGCTGATTGCGGAACAGGAGAGTAATAATCATTGCACCACTCGGAAACATTGCCTCCAATGTCATAGAGCCCTGCAGGATCAGGCCGGAAGCTCCCTGCAGGCGAGGAGACAGGATATGAATCATTATAACCAGCGATCACTGAAGAGAGGATATTCCTTGCTGATTCATCAGCAAAATTGCCCGCCCTGTCAGGCGGGGGGAATGAACCGGACCATGCATATTTGGCCGCGGAAACTCTGCCGGCCATCCTGGCTGCATAGGCCCATTCAGCCTCAGTAGGAAGACGGTATCCGGTGTTGGGAACTGAAACCGGCACCATTCTGCCACCCTTTTCAAGATAAAATCTGGGAAGCCCTGCCTGATCAGAAAGCCAATTGCAGTACCTTGCAGCAAGATCCCAGCTTACATTTATCACAGGTTGGTTGTCGCCATCCAGCGAGCGTCCCATGAAACTTCCCGATGAGTGAGACGGCCTGAATCTGCGAAACTCACCGTTGGTGACCTCTCTGACTCCTATGAGAAATGGCCTGGACATGAGTACCTTGTGCTGAATCTCATTGGTTCTCCGTCCCTGTTCCCTGCGGGAGGATCCCATCAGAAAGCTCTTTGGATAAAGCAGTTTCATGGTTGCCGTCTCTTTTCCTTTTGCCTGGGACCCTTCGTCTGTTTTTTTCCGCTGACCCTGTCTCCTTAACCGCAGATCAATCCTCTGCTCATGAGCAGTAGAGAGATCTACTGTGATCTTTTTAGTAAGATAACCGGGAGCCCTGGCCTCAACTGTATGGGGCTTGGCAAGCAGAGTAAACCAGCCGGAACTCCTCTTCTGCACCTTGCCATTCAGGAACAGGGAGGCCTTCTCCGGAAAGAGCTTGATGAAGAGTTTTGCATATTTTGGTTTAAGCCTGATCTCCAGATTTTTCTGCTGACCTGGTTCACCAGGTTGAATTACCACTGTATGTGCAGCATAGCCTGGCAGCAGTGCAGTAAGTTTATGGCTCCTGCCAGGATCAAGCTCTATTCTTACAGGTGATTTGCCTGAATAAACAGAGTCCACCGATATGAGGGCTCCAGCCGGAACCGTGCGCAGGTTGAGAATGGCAGGGGCAGGTTGAAGTGTAACCGGGGTGATCTCATGGATCTGCCCGGCCACCACTGTCAAGGGAATTTCTGCCTTTCGATATCCCTGGAGCATCAGAGAGATGGTGTGAACTCCTTCAGGAATCCTTAGCTCTGCAGGGGTCTTTTCATCCTGTTCCACCCCATCCAGAAAAATTGCAGCACCAGGAGGAACAGACTGGAGCTTCACCACTCCCCAAGCGGGTTCCAGTTTGAAATGAATCTGATCCCACTTTCCAAATCCCTCTACCACTACAGATCGTTTGACAGGCCTGTAGTTATAAAGGCTGATCTCCATCTCATGTGAGCCCTGTTTAACGGTCAGGGACTTCAGGGGCGTTCTGCCCACAGGATTGCCATCCAAAAATACCTCTGCTCCATCAGGCTCTGAAGTGATCTGCAGGATACCGGGCAGAGGGTCAAGCTTGAACAGAGGGTGATCAGAAGAGGAGGCAATGGTGATCTTCTGCTCAAGGGGATGGTATCCCTCCTTTTTTGCCATAAGGATATAATCCCCTGGCATTGCCATAAACCTGTAAACAGAAACAGGAGAATCCTTGCCGGAAGCGTCTCCCTTTACCTGTTGATTTTGAAGACCAAGAGAGATAGCGGGTAAGTTACCCAGGAGCTGGATGGAATCAGGTTCCGGCATAATGGAGATCTCCGTAACTACAGCCATGAGCAGGTACCCGGCACAGAGAAGAAGTATGAACAGAATGGGCAGGGCTATCTTTTGATAGAGGGGCAGTCTTTTGCTCTCATAAAGGTTATGATCTTCATAGGGAAGGGAAGGGGGCGTGCCGGTCCCGACCATTTTGTCTCCTTCAGGCTCAGGAGGGTTACGGGGCGGAAGGGAGGGCATGGCATCATGGTAGGTTCCTGTTTTTATAGTGAGAAGCTCTCCGGATATTTCAAATTCCAGGAGAGTATCATCAATCCGAACAGTATCGCCAGACTTGAGCCAGACAGAAGCGGAGATCTTCCGATTGTTGTGCAGGATTGGAGGATCGGTTACAAGGGGCTGCAGAAACAGGTGTCCCTGATATTCATCTATGAGCAAGGTCCTGTCAGGCAGACCGGCAATAGCTATGTTGCTGCCTGCTCCACCGCCTATGATAAGAGGAAGGTCAAGGGGCTTGGGAACCACCCTGTCATCTTTTTGATCACGGCCCCTGTCTATTAACTCAAAAAATTTTATCATAAAACCATGTCGTAAAGATCATAAACTGAATGTTCAGACAACTTCCGCACCGCTAAACCGGATCGGTACACCGAATCTTCACCTGAAGCGGAGGGCTGCCTGGTACTATTTTTATCTCTTTGCGCTGATCTACGTAGCCTGGCCTTGTACCAAGCACTGTATATCTGCCAGGATAGAGGGCGATCTGTCTGGTGTGAAACTGTCCCAGCCTGCCTATCCTGAGAATAGTGACACTGGTTTTGCCATCAGAGCTGAAGGTGATCTGAACCGGATTTCGGGCAAGCCTTACCATGCGCTCTGCTTCACCCAAGGCCCTGTTGAACCTGAGTCCGGTGGCGCCTCTATATTTCAGGTCTGATCCCCTTTTGATGGTTTCCTTGGCTTTGGTGAGAGTCGCCGGTTCAGATAAGCGAAGTGGATCAGATACGATATCTATGAGCTGTTTCATAAGTGATCTCAATTCAGTGACACGGTTCAACCCCTTTTTGGCCTGAACCGAATGTGAATCCATTGAAAGGGCCTGTTGATAAAATTTGATGGCCCTGTCGAAATTCTCCTGTTTTTCTGCTGTCTGGGCTGAGTTTAAGGCATTTTTTAGACGTATAACCCTTTTTTCCTGCTGAATCTGTTGAAATAGTGTCCTGGCTTCAGAATCGGAGGGAAAGAGTGACAAGGCGTCCTTAACTGCCTGCTCCGCAGCAACAAGTCTTCCTGAAGAGTATAGTTCAAGGGCCTTGCCAAGAGTTTTTCTGAAAAGCTGCTGTTTCTCAGAAAACCTGGCGGCCTTCTGCAGCTCAGCGCACTTTGAACAGAGAGGATCAATGGCCAGGGCCTTTTGAATTGCCCTGGATGCGCCCTGATAATCCTTAATCTCCATTAGCTGTGCTGCCTGCTGGAGAAGGGCCCTGACCTCATCAATGGTAGCAGCCCTTTTCAGACAGTTCTGTGCCTTCTTGCTATCTGGATAGATGAGCAGAGCTTTCTGAAAGGCCTCTTCTGCCTGCTGCCTGCTGCCCCTGTCCAGCGCACTGTTGCCTCTCTTCAACAAAGAGCTAAACAGTTCATCCTTTTTGTTAATAATGTTGCTTAAACTCGCTTTAGCCAGTTTGAAAAATTTAATTGATTCCTTAAAATTTTTATGGGTTTCCTGAGTGAGGGCCTGGGCCTCAAGTTCAATAGCCTGCTTGAATCCTGTGGGATGCCATGCCTCTACCCTTTCAAGTGCTGCCTTGGCCTTTAGCTTCAGCCACTCCTTCTTTGCTGTTGTAAGGGCTGTTACAAGCTCACCTGGCTGGGCAGCAATGCCACCTTCAATATTGGCTGTTCTTTCTTTCTGTAATTCTGCTGTGTTTCGGTCTTCAAAAGAAATTTTATGCTGAATCGCCCGTGAGACCTGATCCTTTTGACCGCCATTCTCCTGTTCAGAAAGAGTCGAACCAGGCAACCAGAATGCCACCAACCCGGCCAGAACAAGGAGTAGCAGAATTCCAACGCCAGCCAGGATTACACCGACATTAGGCGCTCTCTTTTTCCTTTTGTCACCTCTCCCTGGCGGGATAGGCTCCACAGGCGGGGTTTTGGATGGAGGAATAGAGCCTGGCATATTTTAGAAACTAAGGTCTGTTTTGGCCACGATCTTCCCCGGCTACCCCATCACTCTCTGCCATTTGCTGGTCTTCAATGCCGATAATAACCGGAAGGGTATCTATGGGGCCGCCGGTTTCCTCCCGATATATCCGCTTCAAGAGGGTCTTCCATTGGGAGTATTGCTGTGCAGCACTGCCTGTTAGCTTGATGGTTTCTCCTTTCACCTCCACCACCAACGGATGGGCATCAGATGCAAAGGATTCCCCTAACTCCTCAATCACTTCACGGTTCAGCTTGGCCTCTTCACGTTTCTGATGACCGCTGTAAATTGCATAGGCTCCTCCCATGACCATTATATCCCTGACGGGATCGAGTACTCTGACAGCATCCTCACCGCCGACTGCTCCAAGGGCTATTGCACCGGCAATTGCTGCAAAACCAAGGAGCTGTCTGCGGAAGGCCTGTTTCTCCAGATCATGCATTACAGCCAGTTCTTCCGCCCTGTTTTTTCTCCATTCTTTGTAAGGGGTAAAGATCTCAGTATAATAGAGGTCATAGTGGCTGCTGAGCAGATCCATGAGCATGGCATCTCTTGCCCTTATAGCCTGGATACGTTTGAGCATGGGGTCATCTTTTGCAGGCAACCCCCTCAGTTGCAGGGTATTGTTTTCAGGATCAGCAGAAAGGTATCTCTCAAAGGGATTCCTGGCAATGCTCCTGGCAAATCGCATCTCGGCAATTTTCTGAATTATCTGGATATCCTTGCTGGTTAAGGCCTGTCTATGTGTAATGAGATCGTTTGATATGGCATTGAACAGGTCCTGAAATGCATCTTTTTGGCCTAACTCTGCCTCTTCCCGCTCAGTTGGAAGGGATTTCTCAGTATATATCTTATCAAGCCAGACCCTGTTGGAAGCGTCCACAGCCTTAATCCTGAGAGAGAGTGTTTCCCCATCGGAATATTCTATCCTGCCGGCAACCATCAGATCGGCTACCTCTCCAGAATTTTCTGAAGGGGCGACTATGGCCCCTTGTGCCGAAGAGGAAGAGGCAGGAGTCCCGAAGGATGTATGAATGGCCTCCACCTGTTTCTTCTCATCATCCCATCTATTTTGGATAGCGGCCTTTGGGACTACCCAGATGGAACCCCAGAAGCCTGATCGCTGCAGGGTGTTTTTGAGTTGTACCGGATAGAAAAGGGCCTCTGCCTGTCTGATTTCCTGGGAAAGCCCTGCGCGTTTTTTGGGATCTTCAGGCAACCTGCCAGGATCAAACACCTCTATGGCCACGTTAAGGAGGTCCTGTTCCGGAATTTCCCTGTCTGCTGCAAGGGGCTGAACATCCTGTTGGATATTCACCCTGTACCCACCTGCACAACCAGAAAGAACAGTTGCAAAAAGCAGCATCAGAAGAGACAAAAGGGTGCCCCTGCCCAAAGGCAAATTTGGAATTGCGCTGTTCTTAACCATAAACTTTACTCTGCTGGTCTATCCGCTTTCATCTACGATAAATTTATTAACAGATATGGGTCATTGTGCAGATTGACCTCCCTTGTATTTCCAGTATTCTTCCCAGAGTCTCTTTTTCAACTCGGGATCGGTCTCCTGTTCAGCAGCCTTACGAAGCTGCTTTGCAACAATATCGTCATCCTGCTGGATACCTGAAGGCCTTCTTTTGTCTTGATACTTCCCTGATCTCGCTCCCTTTTCAGGTCCGCCACGACCAGGAGTTCCATTTCTATCTGTCCACTTGCCATCTGAAGCACCTGTTTTTTCCTCCTGGTTTTCTCCAGGTTCACCCGCTGGATATTGCTTGTGTTGGTCTAAGCTTCCGTCCTCCGCCGTCTCTTCCTGGCCGATTCTCTGGCCTTGATACCCGTTGCCAACCCCATGGTCTTGTGAGGAAAATCCACCACCTGTACCGCCTCCCATGCCAGTTCCAGCTCCACTGGTTTCTGCCCCTTGCCTGGCTCTCATTATCTTCTCCTGCTCAGCAGCGAGAAGATCATCAAACCTACCAAGAGATTCCTGGAGCTCTCTGTCTGCATCTCCCATATTGGTCCGGTCATTTTGGCTTGAATAACCGCCATCAGTAACAGATGCCTTTCCATACTGATACCGAGGAGTGACAGGCAAAAGCACCGGAACAGTTGGCATGGGGCAGGGAAGGCCTGTCAATGCTCCAGGCCCGGCAAGAGAAGCCAGACGGGAACAGAGTCCATGGATTTTTCTGTTTAGATGAGCAACGTAATCTGAATCCTCCTTTGAAAGCTTAGGGTCAGGAGGAGTTTGGGCAGGGGTACCCTTAGAAGCCTGTTCAAGCTCTGCCTTTTTGAACAGATTGTCTCTGGCTCTATTTAGAATAACGATCTCCCGTTTTATTGCAGAGATCTCATCCGGAGACCTGTCTTTCGCAGATCTCTCCATGGGAATTTTATGCTCCGTTTTTTGCGAGGGAGCAGTGGGCATGGAGGAAAAGGCAATAGCCTTGTTGTCAGAAGAATACTGGAATGGGCAGATGGAAATTATCAAAATTGTGAAAACCAAAAAGACAATATAATATCTGGCAGCCGTGTTGGTTCTGTCACCGTGCAACATGGTTGATTCTTCTCCAGCAAAGATGAATAAGGCTGATTATAATCGAGATGGGCCAGGAGACAACCTGATGATAACTATTGTGTAAACGATTACGGCAACTCTGCAGAAATAGAGATTGGAATTTTTACTGGGTGAAAAAAGAGTGGTTAGAAGAAGAAATGGCGGTCCCAAGGGGAATCGAACCCCTGTTTTCGGCGTGAGAGGCCGACGTCCTAGGCCGCTAGACGATGGGACCGCAGCGCACTTATTTTTTAGAAGTGGCAGACAAAATAAATAGTCCATTTATTCATGTCAAGGGGTTTGTTAAGGGTATCTTAAAATTATTTTCAGATCTCATTGACCGTTCAGGATTTCAGGATAATCTCTGGGTAGATTTGACTATTCAAAGGCCTTGTGCAGGCTATACTATTTTAGTTGGTGTACAATAGATTCAGCCCTTATAACTCTTCCAAGTTGGGAGGCAAGTGGCATACAGACATACCTTGACCGTTCAGGTTTTGGAATTTTGAGAGATGTCAGTTGATTAAGGATATTAAAGAAAACTCGCGGGAATTCAAAGGTCAATCAGAGGTGGCAGGTAGCGAACATACCATAAAAATTGCTGGTATGGAGATCAAACCTCCTCTGTTGCTGGCACCAATGGCCGGTTTGACTCACAGTGCCTTTCGCAGGCTGGTAACAGGATTTGGCGGGGCAGGCCTCCTCTTCTCGGAGATGCTCTCTGCAAGGAGCCTTCCCCATGAGAATCCTGCAATATCTCCATATCTGATTCGCACAGAAGATGAGTATCCATTAGCATATCAGCTCTTGGTCTCTGATCCAGACGAAATTGAACCTGCTGTAGATGCTATAAGAGCGATGGCTGAACAGAATCCCATACTGGCCCCGCAGGCTATAGATATCAATATGGGATGCACTGCTCCACAGATAAGACGCAGGGGGGCTGGTTGTGCCCTGCTGCTGCAGCAGGAAAAGGCTGCTGCCATTGTATCCACGCTCAAAAAGGCCGCGCCCTATCCAGTAACGGTGAAGATCAGGCTGTTCAGGGAAAAGTCATGGGACCGGCTCTCTGAGAAGTCATGGCTTGTGGATTTCTGTAAGGCCATGGAGCAAAGCGGTGCGGATCTGCTGACACTGCATGCACGTTTTGTAGGAGAACCATTTTCACGGCCTCCAAGTTGGGAGTTGGCAGCAGAACTGCTCTCATACATCAACATCCCTTATGTTATAAACGGCGGTATTGATTCCCCAACTGCTGCCAGAAAGGCCCTTCAGCTTTCAGGGGCGGCCGGGCTCATGGTTGGCAGGGCAGCAGTCCAGAAACCGTGGCTTCTGGCAGAAATAGCCTCAGAGGTCTTTCAATATGGGAGCAAACCGGAAGAGTTTGATCTTGCTGAAATCTATTTCTCCCTCTTCACCCATTTGAAAGAGCGGTTCCCTGAGGAGAGGGTATTGGGCAGGCTGAAGGAGTTTACCCATTATTTTTCAAGGAACTTTCTTTTTGGACATACCCTTGCCAGCGGGGTTCAGAAGGCAAGATCAACCCATGATGCAGTAAAATTTGCCCGATTCTTTTTCATGGAGCATGGTATAGTGAGACAGCACTCATAAAAAGTGTTTGCTTTTTTCAAATATTGGCATATAAATTTTAGCCAAAGGTCAGGTTCAGCTTTGGATTCAGCCACTACCTGAGTAAGGTGTTTTTTGTGCTGTATCCATGAATCAAGATTCATCTCGCCTGGCCAAATGAAAAAATGAAGGGAGGAGTTTAAGATGCGTTTGATTCTTTTAGGCGGCCCAGGAGCAGGGAAGGGTACTCAGGCAAAATTCATTACTGAGAAATACGGCATTCCCCAGATATCCACTGGTGATATGTTGAGACAGGCAGTCAAGGAGGGCACTCAGCTCGGTCTTGAGGCCAAAAAGTACATGGATGCAGGCGAACTGGTTCCGGATGATGTGATCATCGGCCTGGTCAAGGAGCGTATCACACAGCCTGACTGTGAGAAGGGTTTCCTCTTCGATGGCTTTCCCAGAACCATTCCTCAGGCAGAGGCCATGAAGGAGGCGGGAGTCCAGATAGATTATGTGGTAGAGATCGCTGTTCCTGATGAAGAGATCATCAAAAGGATGAGTGGAAGGCGGGTACATCTCCCATCCGGCCGTACCTACCATGTTATTTTCAACCCCCCAAAGGTAGAGGGCAAGGATGATGTAACCGGAGAACCCCTTGTGCAGAGGGAGGATGACAAGGAAGAGACTGTCAGGAAACGTCTGGAGATCTACCATGCACAGACCGAGCCTCTGGTTGATTTTTACAAGGACTGGGAAGATACAGGCGATCCCAATGCCCCTCATTATGTCCGTATCGATGGAGTCGGCACGGTAGAGGAGATAAGGGACAGGATATTCCAGGCCCTGGGCAACGGAAAGTAAGAGAAAAAGAGAGAAAACATCAAAAAAGGACAGGGGCATCAACTCCCTGTCCTTTTTTATTTTCAATTCCTATCATGGCAAAAAAGGGGCCGGCTTTTATTACCGGCCCGGGATTCACCATTTCAAAAGGATCCAATACGGCCTGATCCAAACGCCTCTTAGAAACTCAGGCGGTTATCTCCAGACCCATTCTCCTGTGAGCTTGACTGGCCGTTTATCCTCAAAGAAGAGAACCTCGTTTCCATCAAACTCCCCAAATGGCACATACCAGAGTTTTATATCTACATTCATGGTATCAGATACCAGTTCACGCCACGGCTTGCCATTCTTCTTGCTCTTTTTATATGGAAACGGAATCTCGAATTCCTCTTTAACAGTTCTTAGAGGTGGAAGACTGGTCTCTCTCAAGAGCCCACTCTTTTCATACGGACCGCGTCCCATCTCCCTGCCCCTGCCGAACCTGGCAGGATGGGGCATATATATCTTCTGCTCATTGAAAACGACCTTTTCCTTGCCATTCTTCTCTTTGATTGTGCCGGTCACATCCAGGACCAGTCTGTTGGGAGTAGGTCACCCATCCGGGATTACATGCCCGGCCTTGTTTGTAATCTCCATCTTGACAACAGCAAGGGGAATGACACCCTCCTCCTTATTCTTTCTCCAGTAATAGGCCATGGAATCTACATGAACATCTATCGCCATCTTCCTCATATTTTCACTGCGATAGGCCTCCATATCGTGACCAAGGCCAGATTTTTTCATGTGACATTCCTGGCATGACTCGCTTCCCCCATCAGGTATGTAGGCATAGAGATAGCTTCCATAAAGAGTGGCACATTGAGATGGTTCATCCAGCTCGAAGTTGGGACCCAAGCCGTGACACTGACCGCAAAAGATGGACTCTCCAATGGCCGGAGCCTTTGCCATTTTGTCAAAATCAGGATGATCGTGTTCTCCTTCCTGGGAGCCATATACGGTGTCAGGCTGGGGATAGCCGTCTGCCCACTTGTGAATGATAGCAACTTTGTTATGACAAACCATACAGCCGATATTCAGGCTCTCGATCTTCTCCTCCATCTCGTCAGCAAGATCATCGTTCCCTTCTTTATTGGCTTTTTGCCAGGTCCTGATGGTGGCTACGATCTCTCTTGCAACATCGTCAGTAGCCTCGTCCAGTTGTGGAAGATGACATTTGGCACAGAACATGAGACTTTCAACTGTGATATCATCATCCTTCTTAACTCCCGAAAAAGGAAAATTTTTCAAGCCTTTATCTATGGCAGTAAGGATAGTTGGTGCTGTTCTGCCAGTGCCGAGAATGGACCTGGCATGCAGGGAATTTTCCCATTGATCATAGATCTCCTCATGACATTCTGCACATGATTCAGAATCATAGCGCTCAGCCAGTTCCTCAAGGGTTTTGGCCTTGGGTTGTGGTGCTGGTTTGGGCCCGCCTTTTGCCAGAAGAGGCAGGGCTGAAGATAGATAGAAACAGAGCGAGAATAATAATGAAATCGTAAACAATCGCCTTCCAATCATAAAACATGCCCTCCTTGTTTTTTTTTAGTCAATGAACAGAGCCTCATTTTTTTATTACAGGAAAGTTGGAAATTAAGCAAGGTTTAGATTAAAAAAATTAGCATAAAAAAAATTGGGTTGTCACCTTTATGGTTATTAAAAGGGATACCTTTTCACCTGTTGCAGGCAGTAGCCATTTAGCCTTGAAAAAATAAGGGCTGTAGATTAAATTTGAGAGTTCAGTTTTGCCCATTTCAAGGCTATCTCGTCGCTGCAGCGGAAGTAGATCAGCACGATCTCTTCTTTTTTATAGAGAATTGCCTTGAGGTCTATCTGTTTTGTTCCATGTGATTTGGAACCTTTATAACCAAAGATTTTAATATATGAAACAACAAGGAGACTACCATCGTGGCGTTTAAAGCCATCAGAGGATTCAAGGATATACTTCCTGACGAGAGCCCTGACTGGGTTTTGGTTGAAGACACTGCCAGGGCATTCTTTGCCAGTTGCGGACTTCAGGAGATAAGGACTCCTGTATTGGAAAAGACTGCTGTTTTCACCAGGGGGATAGGAGAACACACTGATATAGTTGAAAAGGAGATGTACACCTTCCAGGACCGCAACGGTGATTCTCTTAGCCTGCGGCCAGAGGCTACTGCCGGCATATTGCGTTCGGTTATTGAACATAAACTCCATGCTAACACCTCTGTGCTTCAGCTCTTCACCATGGGACCCATGTTTCGTCATGAGCGCCCACAAAAGGGCAGACTCAGACAGTTTCATCAGATTGATGTGGAATATCTTGGTACTGATTCACCTTTATCTGACGCAGAGGTTATATGGCTTGCCTGGAATATTGTATCCTATCTCGCCAGCGGTGAACTTCGTCTGGAGATCAACTCTCTCGGCTGTCCTGAATGTCGTCCTCTGCACAGGAAGGATCTGGATATATATTTGCAAAACAATGGCCAACAGCTGTGCGATGATTGCCGGAGAAGGGCCAAAACTAATCCCTTAAGGGTGTTTGACTGCAAAAACCAGGAATGCAGAAAACTGTTGCTCACAGCACCTTTGATGAAGCATTATCTCTGTCCTGGATGTGCACAACATCTCGGACTGGTCCTTGATACTCTTGAGGCCTTTAATATCCCGTTTGTGCAGAACCCTTACCTTGTTCGAGGATTGGATTACTATGTGAGGACCACTTTTGAAATCATATCGCTGGAGCTTGGTGCCCAGAGTACAGTGGCTGCCGGCGGACGATACGACGGCCTGATCAAGGATCTTGGAGGGCCAGATATACCCGGAGTTGGTATGGCCATAGGGGTTGAAAGGCTACTCTTGCTTTTGGAAGAGAGACAGGGGGTGGAGCCAGTGGATCTGTTTGTTGCCATGCTTGGCAAAGATGCCAGAACAGAACTGCTTCCTTTTATCGCTGAGCTGCGAAACCGGGATATATCGGTCAGATATTCCTTTGATGACAAGAGTCTCAAGGCCCAGATGAAGGCAGCTGACAAGGCTGCTGCACGATTCTGTCTGATTGTAGGGCAGGATGAAATCGACCGGGATATAGCAATACTTCGTGACATGGATAGCAAGGAACAGAGGGAAATTGAGCTTGATTCAGTGGTTCAAGAAGTACAGAAACTCATTTTTCATGAGAAGGATATAGAACCCTGATAAAATCTTTTTTGCAGCTAATTTAGAAATCATTTCTCTTGGATGGTTACTCTACCTGTTTCTGCAAGTACGAGAATAGAATAGCTCCAGAGCAGTATCAAGAGACTTACTCACATATAACATGGGCAGAATACAAACCCCTTAACACAATGAAATTGAAAGGATATCAATATCATGGAATCAATGGGCCAACTTAGGCGTACCCATAATTGTTACAGTATCAGTGAAGAAAATCTGGAAAAAGAGGTATGTCTTATGGGCTGGGTCCTTCGGCGCAGGGATCATGGCGGGCTTATTTTTGTAGACCTCAGGGACAGGTATGGTATCACTCAGGTAGTTTTTGCTCCTGAGGTCAATAGTGAGGCCCATGATAAGGCACATCAGCTCAGGTCTGAATATGTTATTGCAGTTCGAGGAAAGGTCAGAAGGCGGCCTCAGGGGATGGAAAATCCCAAGATCAAGACTGGAATGGTAGAGGTTGCATGTGATGAACTTAGGATATTGAACAAGGCAAACACGCCACCCTTTCCATTGGATGAAGAGAAGGAGATATCAGAAAACCTTCGACTCAGGTATCGGTATATCGACCTGAGAAGGCCGCAGATGGTGAGCAATATCCAGTTGCGTCATAGAGTCTGTCAGGCCATGAGGCAGTATCTCAACTCCAACGAATTTCTAGAGATCGAAACCCCTTTCCTTACCAGGAGTACACCTGAGGGGGCCCGGGATTATCTGGTGCCCAGCAGGGTAAATCCTGGTAGGTTCTACGCCCTGCCTCAGTCTCCCCAGCTTTACAAGCAAATACTAATGATGTCTGGTATGGAGCGCTATTATCAGATAGTCCGCTGCTTCAGGGATGAAGATCTCCGGGCCGACAGGCAGCCGGAATTTACGCAGCTGGATATGGAGCTCTCCTTCATCACAGAAGATGAGATTATGGAGCTTATTGAGGGGCTGATGAAGTATATTTTCAAAAACGCCCTGGATATCGATATACCTGTGCCGTTTCCCCGGCTTTCTTATCATGAGGCCATGGAACGTTATGGCACAGACAGACCTGATGTACGGTTTGGACTGGAACTCAAGGATGTTACAGATATTGCCAGAGGTTGCGGCCTAAAGGTATTTCAGACAGTGGCATCTACTGGTGGAATCGTCAAGGCAATCAACGCAAGGGGGATGGCAGATCTCTCCCGCAAGGACCTGGACATCCTTACAGAGTTTGCGCAGAAATTGGGTGCCAAGGGGCTTGCATGGGTGAAGATCAAGGAGACTGGCGAATGGCAATCTCCTATAGCAAAATTTTTCAGTTCGGAGGAGCGTAAGGCCATCGAGGATCGTCTCCACAGCAGACCGGGGGATATCCTGTTTTTCGGAGCAGATACGCCTCAAACCGTTTACAGGGTCTTGGGAGAGCTCAGACTTGAGCTTGCAAAACGCAGAGGATTGATTCAGGATAAGGGCTTCAATTTTATATGGATAACTGACTTCCCTCTCCTGGAATTTGATGAGGAAGAGGGACGTTACACCGCGATTCATCACCCCTTTACCGCCCCGAAGGAGGATGAGATAGATCTCCTGGAATCAGATCCCGGCAAGGTACGCTCCAGGGCATATGATCTTGTCCTGAATGGCATAGAGATCGGCGGTGGCAGCATCCGTATCCACCAGGAACATATTCAAGAGAAGGTATTCAAGGCCCTTGGCATATCCCAGGATGAAGCCAGGGAAAAATTCGGTTTCCTGCTCGAGGCCCTCTCATTTGGAGCTCCGCCTCATGGAGGCATTGCCTTTGGCCTGGACAGGTTGGTTATGCTCATGGCAGGAAGGGAAAGCATCAGAGATGTAATTGCATTTCCCAAGACACAAAAGGCTCAGTGTCTCATGACCAATGCACCGTCAGAGGTGAGCATGGCACAACTGGCGGAGTTGTACCTTCAGCCAGGTTGGAAGAAGGAGTCTGAGCCGGAAAATGTGGTATCAAAGGAGTAATCACATGGCAAAATGGAATGAGAAAAGAGGTCTTCTGGACCACGAAATGGAATACAAACTTGTAAATCCCAAGGAGCCAAACCTGATGAGGGATATCTTCCCTTACAGCGAGGTTTGCAAGATCACCTTCGATCACAAATATCTATCTCCGGCTCCCTGTCCTGACATGCTCATCACAGACACCACCTTCAGGGATGGACAGCAGGCCCGGCCTCCCTATACTGTAGAGCAGATCTCAAGAATTTTCGATTTTCTTCATGAGATGAGCGGTCCAAAAGGGATCATCAGGCAGTCAGAATTCTTTCTATACACAAAGAAAGACAAGGAGGCAGTGGATAGATGCAGGGAAAAGGGTTATCAGTTCCCTGAAATCACTGGATGGATAAGAGCAAAGGCAGAAGATCTCAAACTGGTGAAGGAGATGGGGCTGGCTGAAACCGGTATTCTCACCTCTGCCTCTGACTATCATATCTATCTAAAGCTGAAAAAGGACAGGGCAGAGGCTCTGGAAGGTTATCTATCCATTGTAAAGGCAGCCCTTGAACTAGGTATAAAGCCCAGGTGTCATTTTGAAGATATAACCAGAGCAGATATCTATGGGTTCTGCATCCCCTTTGCCATAGAGCTTATGAAGCTCAGGGAGGAGAGTGGAATAGATATCAAGATCCGTATGTGTGACACCATGGGCTATGGGGTCACCTATCCCGGAGCCGCTTTACCCCGCAGTGTACCAAGGATAGTTCATGCCATGATTCATGATGCAGGTGTTCCATCAGAACTCCTGGAATGGCATGGTCATAATGACTTCCACAAGGTGGTTATCAACGCCACCACTGCATGGATGTATGGATGCGGAGCCATAAATGGAACGCTTCTCGGTTTTGGTGAGCGTACAGGAAACACTCCCATAGAGGCGTTGCTTATTGAACGCATAGCTTTGCGGGGAACAACTGATGGAATCAATACCAGGGCCATTACCGAGATGGCCAGATATTTTCAGGAAGAGCTGGATGTGCAGATCCCCAAGAATTATCCTCTGGTAGGAGAAGACTTCAATGCAACCAGTGCCGGGGTTCATGCTGATGGCCTTATGAAGAATGAGGAGATATATAACATCTTCGACACCACCAACATTCTTGACAGACCGGTTGCTGTGATAATATCCAGTACATCGGGAACAGCTGGTATAGCCCATTGGGTCAACAGCCATCTTGGACTGAAGGGAGATGCAGTTATAGACAAGCGGCATCCCGGCATTGTCAACATCTACAAGGCAGTTATGGAACAGTATGAGAATGGACGGGCCACCTCCATGTCCAACAAGGAGATGGAGACCCTGGCCAGAAAATATCTGCCTGAACTATTCACATCAGATTTTGATCGTCTGAAACAGCGTGCATATTCTCTTGCAGCGCACCTTGTAGAGGCACTGGTGGAGAGGCGAGAGATCCGTTCCATGCAGCCTGAGCAGATCGAGCCAGTCCTTCAGAGGGTTCTCGAAAAGAATCCTTTCATTCAGTTCCTATATGTGGTGGATAAAAATGGCAACAAAATTACCCATAATATCACCCATGTAGAGGATAAGGCTAAATACTCGTCTTTCAATTTGGACAGTGATTTCAGTGGCAGACCATGGTTCATCGGCCCTATAAAGGATGGAAAGATACATGTCACTGATTTCTATACATCCCGGATCACTGGTGCCCTGTGCATCACGGTTTCAGGTCCCATCAGGGATGAAAATGATGAGATCATAGGTATTCTCGGGATAGACATCCGTTTTGAGGATCTTGCAAAGATGGACGAAAACGGAGAGGATGTTGATATACTTTAGGAGGGACCGGGTCCTTTATGCCGGATCCGGCTCCAAGCCCATATCGTATATAGAGTTCACCTCAGCTGGTTCGCAATTTTGTATTTTATCTGAACCCAAACCAGCAACGGTTCATGGGCCGTTTCAGGCCTAATAATCAGAATATCCAGGAGATCGGCGCCATCAGAAAGAGATGGCGCTCCCGGATTCCAGTGGCTGTTGTCTTTCCTGACAGCTATTCCCTGGGTATGTCGAATCTCGGTTTTCAGACCGTCTATCGCATTCTAAACAGGTTCGATGAACTGGTGGCAGAACGGTTCTTTCTTCCCTATCCAGGACAAGTCGCAGGACAGGGAGCCCTGCCCATAAGGTCTGTGGAGTCCAACAGGCCGCTGTCAGATTTCTCTATTGTCTTCTTCTCTCTCTCTTTTGAGGAGAGTTTTCTGAATCTTCCAGCCATTCTGGCAGGCAGTGGAATTCCATTCCTTTCCGGTGAAAGGAGGATTACCGGGAAGTATCCGCCAGTTTTGGCTGGAGGTATAGCTTGTCAGATAAACCCCACACCTCTTGAGGCCTTTGTGGATGGCTTTATTCTTGGAGATCTGGAAGAGATCTCGGAAGAACTGGTATCCTGCATCCTTCAATTGCCCCTTTCTGAACAGAAAGGAGGGAACCATATCTTTCTGGAACAGCTTGCAGCAAACTGCCGTGGGATCTATGTCCCAGAGCTTGTTAATGGTTCTACCCAAGCCCCTGTGAAGGTGCCTAAACTCAAGACCACACCAGAAATTCTCCCCTTCAGCAGTGTGATCAGCAGTCACGCTGCCTTTCCAAATACGTTTCTCATGGAGGTTAGTCGCGGATGTGGACATGGATGCAGATTCTGTGCAGCCGGCTATGTTTATCGGCCTCCCAGACCGTGGCCCAGGAATCTGCTGTTACGTACCCTTGAACAACGTCCTTTGGAGATAGAAAAGGTTGGCCTTGTTGGCTTAGAATCCCTTGGAAAGGGCAGGTTTGAGGAGCTGGTTGAAAAACTGGTGGCAAAGGGACTCCAGCTTGGCTTCTCCTCTCTCAGGGCAGATGCCATCACAAGGGAATTTGCCGCCTTGATGCGGAAGTCTGGTACTCAAACTGCCACCATTGCACCAGAAGCAGGCTCGCAACGTCTCAGAAATATCATAAACAAAAATCTGAGTCTGTCTCAGATCGTCCAGGCTGCTGAAAATATAGCTATGGCAGGGATACCGAATATCAAGCTCTACTTCATGATGGGGCTTCCTACAGAAGAGGATGATGATATTGCTGAGATTGCCGTTCTGGTCAGGAAGATTTGGAACGCCATCAAACCCATTGGGCAGAAACGGGGAAGGCTTGGAGATATCACGATATCTGTGAGCACCTTTGTCCCAAAGCCTTGGACTCCGTTGATGTTTTCCCCGTTTTGCAATGAAAAGATCCTGAAGAGAAGGAGAAAAATTCTTAAGAGGGAGATAGCTGGAATTTCCAATACTAAGCTGCAGTTGGATTCAATTGTACATGCTAAACTTCAGGCAGTTCTCAGCCGTGGAGATAGAACTGTTGGGGAGCAGTTGATTACCTCCATGTATCATGGCCTTAGCGCAAGGAGTGCCCTTAAGAAAATTGGGGAAAAGGCCGAAAATGGCTTAAGAGAGAGGGAAGAAAATGAGATCTTTCCCTGGGAGTTGTTGGATCATGGTATAAAGAGGAGTTTTTTAGCAAGGGAATGGCAGAGATCCAAGGAAGGAAAGAGCACTGGATTTTGTAATACGGCAAATTGCAGATTATGCGGGGCATGCACTCTGTGAAACAGACAGATGATCATATTTTAGACTCCGGAAAGGAGTTTGATCCCTTTTCCCAGGATACAGGACCTGGAGAGAAAGGAAACCAGGAAGCCGAGGAAGCACGTCTCGATTCTGCCGTTGGCATCTCTGCCTGGATAAAACAGAGCATCGATGAACTCAAGAGTGGAGATGATATCCTTTCAGTCACATTTGATCTTCCTCCTGTATCACGGGTTGATCCGGATCATCTCATTACAGCACTTGATTCAGTGCTGATCGAGTATGGGATCAGGCTTCCAGCAGAATTTGGCCGGAAACTGAAGGCCGGTGAGTATGGCGAATTCCATTTTGTCTCACCTGCCAGAGAGAAGCATCTCCAACCCAGGGATATCGAACTGAACACCCTTCCTGAGATCTCCACAATGATCATTCACGGAGTCCCTCCACGGGAAGGAGAGAGGGGATTTTGCAGGATTTATTACGAGTTCAGCAAGAAGCCAGGCAGGTTTCTTCCTGATGGAACTATAGATTTCAGGCAGATCAACCGGTTTCCTCAGGTGGAACCAGGAACACATATTCTGCGACTCTATCTTCCCACCAAGGGTGTGCAGGGAACAGATGTCTTTGGACTCCCTATAGAACCTCCGCCCGGGGAACCCTTTCCAATTGAAATTGAAGGAGAATTTCAGGAGGAGACGGGGCATGATCCAGATACAGGCCGGGAGTATATAGACTATTTTTCGGAAAAACATGGGATTATACGGGCAGAGTTCCAGGGTGAGCCCTGTGAGGAAAATATCCGCTCTCTCTCCATACAAAAAGAGATTATTCTCAAAAATGTTGATTTTTCCACAGGCAATCTGGCTGGAGATGGTGATGAGATCAGGTGTGCTGCGGATGTTATCGTGGAAGGGGATATTCGAGGACAGTTTGCAGTGGTTATAGATGGCAGGTTGGAGGTAAAAGGAGCAGTAGAGGGTACCACAGTAGATGCTACAGGTCCTGTTGTGGCGAATTTTGTAAAAAATTTTCTCCGAACCAGGAGTTTCATGGAGGTCGGGTCTGCCAGACAGGCCAGATTGATCTCAGGAGAGCATATAATTGTCAGAAAGGAGATTTCTGATGCAGAACTCAATGCCTCTGAAGTGATACTGGACCCCAAGGGAACAGCAACGGTAATGTGCGGCAGGTGCAAAATTACTGCAAACAGGATATCAGGTAGTGGAATAACCGTCCGAAACCAGATGGTGGTAAAACTTGGAGATCCCATCTTTCAACAGAGGGAGTTGGTTTTGAGAAATCAGATGGGGCTTATGCAGGAGATGGAACAGACAGGTGCCAGCCTCAAAGACAGGGCTGCAAGCTATGGGCAAAAGTTAAAAATGGCTTATAATCTCTATCCTGAGACAGAAAGAGGGATACTTCATATCCTCAAACAGCTCGGAGCCATGCTACTCCTTGGGAAACTATCTCCTGAAAAGATGAAAAAGAAGCTCAATCTCTTTGCAAAGGAGCATGGACAGCGTTTTCAATCACTATTGAAACAACTATTTCATATACTTGCAATAAAAGAGGAACAGGAAAGGCTTCAAAGGCAGATTCAAGAGATCGAACAGCAACTCAAAGAGATAGAGCAGGAGATGCAAGGGATTGAATTTCAAATAAATGGTGTCATAGGCGGGGCAGGCAAGATCATTCTTGATTGTTATGGCAAGAGAAAGGTATGGGAACCACCTGAAGGATCTCCTCTTGCATCAATCAATATCCATCTGCGTTTTTCCATAGACGACTACCAGTTGCAAGAGATCTGATTTCCCGAAATGGAAGAGATTGAAAATTGCAGAAAGTTCGACAAGCTGGACAGGTCAGGCTGGTTTGTTGGTGCTCATGTAAGTGCATCAGGAGGAGTAGAGAATGCTCCTCTCAACGCTGCCGGGTTAGGTGCCAAGGCCTTTGCCCTCTTTACCAAGAACCAGAGGCGATGGGAAGCCCCTGACCTGACGGATGAAAACTGTTCAGGATTCAAAAAAAATCTTGATAAAGTAAAAATCAGTCCTGCCCATATTCTCCCCCACGACAGCTATCTCATCAATCTTGGAAACCCTGATCCCGCCAAGAATGAAAGATCCTTTAATGCCTTCGTTGATGAGATCCAGCGGTGTATCTCCCTTGGGGTGAATCGTATGAACTTTCACCCAGGAAGCCACCTCCACCGGATAACAACAGAAGAATGTCTGGAACTCATCTCAAACAACATCAACCGCGCACTCTCTGTCTTTTCCAATTTTACCCTTGTAATAGAGAACACTGCAGGACAGGGAAGCAATGTAGGCCACTCCTTGGAACAGTTGGCAAGGCTGGTCAAGGATTCCAATCATCCTGACAGGACAGGAATATGTCTGGATACCTGCCACCTGTTCGCTGCTGGCTATGACATATCATCAGAGAAGGGTTTAAAGACCCTGCTGGATAAGTTTGATCAGTTAATCGGCATTTCACACCTTAAGGGTGTCCATCTCAATGATTCCAAAAGAGAACTGGGGAGCCGTGTTGACAGGCATGCCCCTTTAGGTCAGGGGATGATTGGATGGGAACCTTTCAGGGTGATAATGAATACCCCAATCTTCCAAAATATGCCCCTGATACTGGAAACCCCTGACCAGAAACGGTGGCCAGAGGAGATAAGGCTCCTGTATCAGCTGCAGGAACAGTAACTCCCTCTTCTCCTCAGGTCATTCCAACCTCTGTATCCTTAAAAACAGGATGGAATAGGTTACCCTGATCTCACCAAAGAGCTCCCAAAACGCCCTCTCCACCCTTGAAAATATCCTGGGTGTGGAGAGATATCTAACTGGATCCGAAGAGGGATTGTAACTGCTCCGCCTTCTTCCAGGAGCAGTGCCCGTATTCCTGAAGGTCCTGAGAAGGCTCTTCAGGTCAGGAAAGGTTTGGTTGATAGAGAGTTGATCCAGTTGAAGAGAGAATTTTTCTCGTGGTAGCAGATCAGGATTTGACAACTGTTTTTCAATTCTATTTCCGGAAAAAAAATTTGAGGCAATTATCTTGACATCTTCCTTTCCTGTTCCCTGCTGCAGTGCGCTCTCTAGTTCATACAGGGTACCTTTTATGAAAAAGGCTGAATGGAGAATGCCACCCGGATTCAGATGGGCTACCATACTGAAGAGGGCTGTTGGCAGATGGTGAAACCATTGCATTGTACTGGAGGAGGCTATGAGATCAAATCTGATTCCAGGGCTGAAAGGAAGGGCCTCTCCATCACCAGAGATAAAGATGACCCTTCTGCCACCTAAACCGATTGAACAATGTTGCCTGGCAATGGCAGCCATCTCGGAAGAGATGTCCATGGTTATCAGCAGATCTATCCCATGGAGACCAATGAGCTTTCTGGTGAGGATTCCGGTCCCTGTGCCTATCTCCAGAGCCTGTCTTAATCGGTATTTGCAGGAATCGGCAAGGATTCTGGAAAAGAGAAGACACGCCACCTCCTTTTGTATATGGGCATGCTCTTCATACTGCTCAGCTGCCTTTGAAAAGGATGCCCTGATATCAGCCTTGGAAGGTGTCGAATATCCTGTGAAATTCATAAGAAAAAAATGGGAAATGTGGTGCGTTGATTATCTGACAATGGACATCGCTCAGATTGAAAAGTCTTATGACAGATTGAACCTCCAGCTCCTTGATAGGAACTACTATATCCTTATCACAAAATATTGGAAGTATCCTGTTGGTATGGACAGGACAGTTTATGGACTCCTTACTGTAATTGTGCCTATCTTCATCCAGTCTCAGAAGCCTTTTCAGAGATCGGTCACTTCTGGTTCGCAGGTAATCAAGGCCTTGCAGGAGCTGATCTCGGTCCGCCATGCCAAGCAATCGGTTCTGGATCTCGGAACGGAATCTTCTGTAGGCGGTCTTATCTCTATAGAAACATTTCATATAGAATTCTTTAAGGGTCCTTTCCATATTGTTTATTATCCCGCTGTGGAGATCATCAATATTGCTATCCTGATATCTGGGCAGGTATGCAATCAATAACAGCCCTGATATCTGGTGAAGAATTGAATGTTGAGAGTCCTCCTCTATCAGGGCAAGGGTATCCAACAAAAGGTGGCAACCAAGAGACCAGGCTATGATAAAAACCTTGGATATTGTGATCTGTGTCTGATGAGAACCAAGGATCTCTGTCAGAACGGTGAGGAGCAGCGAGGTTTCATTGCCAGACAACATGGTTGGAAAGATGAGGAGATTCTGTTCGGTAAAGAGATTAACAAACATATCCCCTGAAAAACCCCATCCCTGAACACAGATCATGAGCTGATCCGACCCCCTGTCAATGAATCTGACTGCTGATGGCAATCCGGTTTTGAATGGATGTTCCATGTCAGGTATGAAAAAAGTCTCTAAGTGCCTGTTTCAGTATCTTTATTTCTTTTTTTCCATGGTCAGCAGTAATGGAGAAACGGATCCTTTCACTTCCCTTTGGCACTGTTGGAGGCCTTATGGCAGGGGCAAAGATGCCTCTGCTGCCAAGAAATTTCTGAAGGGAAAGAGCCCTGCTGGCAGAACCGACAATAATGGGTAAAATCTGAGTTGAGCCTGGAGAGGTCATTTCCAAGTCACTCCTGATGAACTCCCTGAGTTCCATGGCATTTTTGAGTAGCCTTGTTCGTTCATCCTGCAATTTGGGGAGCAGTCGCAACGCCTCTATGGAGGAAGCCAGGACAGCAGGCGGCAGGGCAGTGGAGAAGATAAGGGTCCTGGCCTTGTTTACAAGATATCGTCGCATGGTGACATTCATGGCACAATATGCCCCGTAACTGCCAAGGGCCTTTCCAAAGGTGCCCACTATCAAGTCTATCTTGCCTGCCTTTCCCTGATCCACTATTCCTGTCCCATTCTCTCCCAAGATCCCTACAGCGTGGGCCTCATCAACCATAAGGAGAAAACCGTATCTCTTTTTCAGACGCAAGAGAGCAGCGATATCGGCACAATCCCCATCCATGCTGTAAACGCCCTCCACAACCACAAGCCGGTCTTCAGGCCTGCAGGACTGATCTTCCCGAAGTATCTTCTCCAGGTGATCCAGGTCATTGTGCCTGAATCTCCTGAATTCTGCACCTGAGAGCCTGATACCGTCAATGATGCTGGCGTGTACGAGCCGATCAGCTATGATCACCCTGTTCTTCCCGGACAAGGCCTGAATTATCCCTGTGTTGACCAAGTAACCGGAACCAAAAACCAGGCTTGTCTCACAGCCTTTCATTCTGGCAATCTCCTGTTCCAGAATGGCATAGAGGGGATGGTCACCGCTGAGAAGCCGGGATGCCCTGGAGCCGGTTCCCCACTTCATCACTGCATGAGAGGCAGCCTGTTTCATGAGAGGATGGTGACTCAGGCCAAGATAGTCGTTGGAGGCAAAATCTATGAGTACATTACCATTCCGGCCAAGAGTGATCCTGGGGGGCTCTACCTCTGCAAGCCCTGACAGGCCTCTCAGGAGGTTCTCCTCTTCAAGCCGCCGCAGCTCGCTTTCAAACCGGTCTCTTCCTGTTGGATTATTTTTCATCAAGTAATAGAAAAGATGAGATTATATGTGATCAGAAGATGATACCTGCAAATGATTCAACTTCTCTTCTATATCCACCAAAAGGTCTTCTACTCTATTGTCAGTGTTAATCGTGAGCACAGCAACATTTTCAGGCCAAGTCGCTGATTCCGGTGGAGAAAATATCTCCTTTTGTTTTAGATAGATCTCCATCCTGCCATCAGAAATCCGCTCCTCCTGAGAAAACCTTTTTTGAAAACGCCCTCTAACCACTGTATCAGGGCAGCTACAATGGATCAGCACAAGTTTTGCACCTGAAGCCAATGCAAGCTCAGCAGCATCCTTCTGGTGTTTACCTTCACAGAATGTTGCATCCAGGACTACCGATTCGCCCACAACAAGATGTTCACCAGCCAGCCGCAGAAGGGCCCTGTAGGTCCTTGTAGAAAATTCCTGGCTGTAAATACCTGCGCCAAAGGGTTCCAGTCTGCTGTCTGTCGCCTTGATCCTGGCAATCATCTCCTTTCTAACGCGATCAGAATTGTAGTAGGGAAGGGCATTTTTACGGGAAAAGCCCTCTGCAAGTGTGGATTTTCCTGTTCCGGAAAGGCCCATGAATATAATAAGCAGCGGTTGGGATCGGTTGCCCTGGGCCAGTTCAGCATATCTTTTGGCAAGGCGGAAATACCGCCTGGCCAGTTTAGTCTGTTGCTCTCTGAACTCTATATTTTGCGGATCACTGCCCTGCCATGTAAAACATGCTATCTTTCCCCTTACATAGGCCCTGTAACATTTGTAAAAGGTAACAAGTTCATCAGATTCATTCTCGTTCAGCCCATCTTTAGTGAGCTGATTCATATATGCGCCCAGTTGTGGAAGCCCAAGAAAGTCCAGGTCCATAAGAAGAAATGCGATATCACAGATCTGGTCCCCGTAACGGAACCGTTCATTAAACTCGATACAGTCAAATACATAGATCTGATCCCTCTCTCTATCTATACAGATGTTGGCAGAGTAGAGGTCTCCATGTCCTTCAACTATTCTCTTTTCCCTCTGACGTCTCTCAAAAAGGTCATGGTTATTATCTATGAATTGCAGAGTATATGACCTGATGGCATCAAAGGTATGCTGATCCAGCAGATTTCTTTCATGGAGAAAGGGCTCTGTCTGAATAAAATTTTCATGGCAATTTTCCTGCACAGTAGAGATGCCCCCAAACTCCGCAGCCTTCTCTTCAGAACATCTTGCATGTTGATAGAATGGGATCAATATCTCGGAAAGTTGTTTAATATCTTCATCACCAATGAGATCTGCCTGGATCATCCTGTCCATCCGGCCATGATCAGGCATCCGTCTCATTTCTACAGCCCATTCAATGGGATCACCTGTGCCATTAAGAACAAAACCATCGCCTTGCTTGCAGATGGGTACAACACCGAGGTAGATATCAGGACAGAGTCGTCTGTTGAGCCTGACCTCCTCGTTGCAGAAGTGGTGACGCAACTCCAGGGTAGTATAGTTTAAGAACCCAAAATCTACCGGTTTCTTCACTTTGTAAACCAGATGGCCAGCAAGAAATACCCAGGATATATGAGTTTCAACCATCTCTACTGAATCAGGTTTGTGGGGATAGAAATTGGGATTACTCATCTCCTGAATCAATGCCATATCCTTTTCCATAGCTATGTTTTTCTCCTTTTTCAGGAATTCTTTTTAGAACAGAAACCTCACTCAACTTGCTTCAGAACAGATAAATGATTATAGAGAATAGGTCTATCGGTACAGATCAGGATAGCAAGATAATGATAAAAATTCATGTCCTTATGGTTGAAAGAGTGGAATTTTTCTGAATCTATCAGTAATTATGAATATTGGTGAGGTTTTTATAAATGGGAGAGATCAAGAGTGCCCTTGAAATTGCGCTGGAGCGCGCCGAAAAGCTGGGTAAGGCCAGTAGAGAGGAGATGGATGCGGAAAAATGGAATGAGCATGGCAAACGTATTGCTGCCTCCTTTCTGCAGGGGAAAGAGTTGGATATACTCAATGCCCTATCTTCAGTTCCGTCTGAATTTGTCCGAAATGCCTTAGAAGGGGCAACTGATGTGCTTCTTCGAAACATTGTCCTGCCACAGGATGAGATGCAATGGGATGGTATCAAAAAGGCTATGGAAGGGCTTGTTGCCATCAAAGGGAGTGTGGCGTCTCAGATCCTTCCCCAGGTAGAACAACTTCTGCGAAACTATCAACAGACCCTGACCCAGTATCAGGAACAGTTTCAACAACAGCTTCAGGCCAGGATGGGGGCCATGAAATCTATGGGGCAGGGTGTTGGAGGAATGGATCAAGCTGAACTCAGTAATCTCATGCAGGCCCAGGATGAATGGAACAAATTGTCTGCTGAGATAAGGCAGCAGTTTGAGCAGCAGTTGGACTCTATGAAGCAGTTTCTCAGGGGGTAGCAATTACATTAAAAATTCCGCCTAACTACCGTTTAAATGGATGAAAAACAGCTTTTAAAGATACTGAGAGCATACAAGAAAGGCGAGGTGGGAGAGGGCGCTGTCCTGGCTTTTCTGAAGCAGGCCCCTTTTACAGAGCTTTCAGGAATAAAAATCGACCATCACAGGAAGTTACGCACTGGATTTCCTGAGGTTATCTTTGGTCAAGGTAAGTCAGTCTCTCAACTCCAGGAGATCTGTACCCATCTTGTTCTAGCCAACCGTCCCCTTATTATCACACGGCTGGAGCCTGAGATAGGAGTTTTTCTGGCAGATCTCTTTCCGGAAAAGATATTCTATCTGGATATGGCCAGAATTGCTTTAGGTCAGGCTGAATATGCTACGTATAAAAAATTTTCCACCGAAGTTGAGGAGGATTCAGAGAGCGTTTCCGATGATGATAACTCCTCCACAGGAAGGATACTTCTGATAGCTGCTGGAAGCTCAGACATTCCTGTTGCAGAGGAAGCTGCTACCATACTTGCCGTTGCAGGAAAGAGGTTTAGAAGAATCTATGACGTAGGTGTTGCCGGCCTTCATAGATTGATAGATGTGTTGCCAGAACTTCAAAGGGCAGACATACTCCTGGTCTTTGCCGGAATGGAGGGTGCTCTTCCCAGTGTTATTGCAGGCCTGGTAAGTTCACCTGTAATAGGTGTTCCAACCTCAATCGGTTACGGCACAGGGCTTAACGGGATTACTCCCCTGTTTGCAATGCTCAATTCCTGCGCTCCAGGGGTATCTGTTGTTAACATCGATAACGGATTTGGCGCTGCAATGATGGCCATTGCCATAGATTCCCTGAAAGAAAAGGAGGGCTATGGCAATGGGCCAGCAGGACAGTAGGAAAATCAGGAGTGGCTTGACTGATCCGCGGGAGGAAGAAGACCTTTTGCCCGTAGTTTCATCCTCTTTTTTCTTCTACGTCTTCTCCTCTCGATTTCACGTTCTCTCTCCCTTTTTTTATGCTTTGCCATATAGTCCCTCCTTTTATCCAGAATGATTTTAGACAATCAATTGAATCTTGCTATTTAATCCGATTATAAGAATATGTAAAGGTTATGAGAGTGAATAGGATGAGGATGTTATCTTACTCTTTGCATATCCTGTTCAATCTTCGATTGAAACTTATCCTTCCATATCCTATCATACCGGTTCATGAAACAATTTTACTTACTGAGTATTACGTTCTGCAGCCTAGGCTGCCAGGGTTCTCAGCGAGATAGACCGAACTTGATTCACCACTGATTGACTGTAGGGCATTTACATAAAAAAGATTCCACAGGTAACGATTATGAAAGTAAAAAACTGGATGGCCAAAGATCTGGTGACGGTAAAACCAAACACTAAACTCTCTGACGCCATAGAGATCATGCACAAGCACTCCATTCGGCATCTGCCAGTAATAGAGGATGGTGAAATGGTAGGATTTGTCACAGAGAGCAATCTCAGACAATATATGATCCCTTCTGCGGTCAAGGAGATCAGAATGAAGGATGTGATGATCCTGAATCCTATTACCATAGATGCCAATGCCAGCATCGATTCGGCTGCCAAACGTATATATGAATACAAGATAGGCGGATTGCCGGTGCTGGATAGAAGAAAGCTTGTGGGCATAATCACCACTACGGACATACTTGGCGCCTTTATCGAGCTCATGGGGCTCTTGAA
>Ga0256840_1000866_pt1 | contig 30098 bp, 26 predicted proteins | sample 355202metaG_FD_185969 | JGI IMG/M metagenome (GOLD analysis project Ga0256840, IMG submission 185969) | Hydrothermal vent microbial communities from Mid Atlantic Ridge, Atlantic Ocean - 355-202 | ecosystem: Environmental > Aquatic > Marine > Hydrothermal vents | place: Atlantic Ocean: Mid... | reverse complement strand
TTACGATTTAAAAATTGGCGATACCATTTTAATAACAGGTCCAACTACTGGAGCAAAAGAAATGGAAGTTACCGAAATGTTTGTAAATGACCAAAAAACAACAAAAGCAAAAAAAGGCGATTCGGTTACCATGAAATTAGATTTTAGAGTACGTCAAGCAGATAAACTATATAAAATTGTAAAAACAGAATTTGCAGAGAAAAATAAAATTGAAGCTTAAATTATGGTTATAATTACTTTACAAAGAGCCAAATGCATTGGTTGCAATTATTGCGTAGAAATGGCTCCAAACCAATATCGCATTTCTAAAAAAGACGGAAAATCCGTTTTATTAAACGGCATTGAAAAGAAAGGTTTTTTTACTTTAAAATCACCTGATGATTCAATTTTAGAAGCAAATATGGATGCCAAAGAGGCGTGTCCGGTTAAAATAATTTCCGTAAAACACATATAAACCCTATTTTTTATAAGGTGTAATGATTATTTTTTAATGATATTAATCAATATACCCTAAATTTTATAGGGTTTAATTTTTATATTATATATTTTTTATACATTTGCATTAGTTTAATCAAAAAAATAAAAAATGGCTACTATCCGATTTTATGCACTAAAAGAAACTTTTAATCGCAAACCACTAAAATTTAAAGAAAAAGGAAAACATTCCGAAAATTTTGGTAAAAATGTATTTAATCACAATGCTATGCGACAATACATGACCAAGCAAGCATTTAAATCCGTTCAAAATGCCATTTTACACGGTACTAAAATAGACCGAGATATTGCCGATCAAGTTGCAAGTGCCATGAAAGATTGGGCATTATCCAAAGGAGCAACACACTACACACATTGGTTTCAACCATTAACCGGAGCAACAGCAGAAAAACACGATGCCTTTTTTGAACCAATTGAAAACGGAAATGCTATTGAAAAATTTGAAGGAACACAATTAGTACAACAAGAACCGGACGCTTCCTCTTTCCCGAACGGAGGTATTAGAAACACCTTTGAAGCAAGAGGATACACTGCTTGGGATCCAACATCTCCGGCTTTCATTTATGGTACAACTTTATGTATTCCTACCATTTTTGTATCTTACACAGGTGAAGCACTAGACTATAAAACTCCACTCTTAAAAGCCCTTTCTGCAGTAGATTCGGCTGCAACATCTGTATGTAAATACTTCGATAAAAATGTAAAAAAGGTAATTTCTACACTTGGTTGGGAACAAGAATATTTTTTAATAGACGAAGCTTTCGCAAAAGCGAGACCTGATATTACCCTTACAGGAAGAACCGTTGTTGGTCATTCACCTGCAAAAGGACAACAATTAGATGACCACTATTTTGGTTCCATCTCTGATCGCGTTTTAAATTTTATGCGTGAATTAGAAACCGAATGTATGTATTTGGGAATTCCGGTAAAAACCAGACATAACGAAGTTGCACCAAATCAATTTGAATTGGCTCCGGTGTTTGAAGAAACCAATTTAGCGGTTGACCATAACTCCCTTTTAATGGATGTCATGGAAAAAATAGGAAAACGCCACCAATTTAAAGTATTATTACACGAAAAACCGTTTGCCGGAATTAATGGTTCCGGAAAACACAATAACTGGAGTTTGGCAACTGATACAGGTATTAACCTGCTTAGTCCGGGGAAAACACCAATGAGTAATTTACAGTTTTTAACCTTTTTTATAAACACTATAAAAGCAGTAAATGATAATGAAGAATTGCTTAGAGCAAGTATTGCAAGTGCCGGAAACGACCATAGATTAGGTGCAAACGAAGCTCCTCCGGCGATTATTTCAGTTTTTATAGGCGAACAATTAAGCAACGTTTTACAAGAATTAAAAGGAGTTACAAAAGGCAAATTATCACCTCAAGAAAAAACGGATTTAAAATTAAATGTGGTTGGTAAAATTCCGGATGTTTTATTAGACAATACAGACAGAAACCGAACCTCTCCTTTTGCTTTTACCGGTAATAAATTTGAATTCCGTGCTGTTGGTTCAAAACAAAATTGTGCCAATCCGATGACGATTTTAAACACTATCGTAGCCAAACAATTAAAGGATTTCAAAACAGAAGTAGATGCACTTATCAATACTAAAAAACTTAAAAAAGACGAAGCAATTTTTAATGTTTTAAGAGAATATATCAAAGCTTCGGAAAGAATTTTGTTTGAAGGAAATGGTTATAGCAAAGAATGGGAAAAAGAAGCTGAAAAACGTGGCTTAAGCAACAACAAAACAACTCCGGAAGCTCTAAAAGCCAAAGTTTCTAAAAAAGCAATATCCCTTTTTGAAGAAATGGATGTTATGACTAAAGTAGAAGCTGAAGCACGTTATGAAATCGAAATCGAAGAGTATACAATGCGTATCCAAATCGAAGGACGTGTTTTAGGTGATTTGGCAAGAAATCACATTGTACCAACTGCTATTAAATATCAAAGTGCTTTAATTAAAAACGCACAAGGTCTAAAAGATATTTTCGGCAAAGATTATAAAACTATTGCAAAAGAACAATTAGAACTAATTAAAACGATTTCCGATCATATTACAGCCATTAAATCGAAAACAAAAGCGATGATCAATGAGCGTAAAAAAGCAAATAAAATAGAAGATGCCGAGAAACAAGCTCTTGCATATTGCAATAAAGTAAAACCTTATTTTGATGAAATTCGCTATCACTGTGATAAACTAGAAATTATGATTGATGACGAACTTTGGCCTTTAAGTAAATATCGCGAGATGTTGTTTACACGGTAAAAATTAATGCTCTAGCTTTATTTTTTAGTTTTAAACCTTTATCTAAAACAACTATGCAGATAGACAGTATCCCACAAAGTTATATTAAGGAAGATAAAACACCTGAATTATTTATCTATGACTTTAAAATGACTAATGATGTTGTTAAAAGCAAAGTTGTTTTAGATATGAATATGTTTAGTTTTTTACAAATAGGTAAAAAACAAGTTCATTTTGCAGGTAATTCGGTATCCGTTAATAAAGATCAATCCTTATTATTAAAAAAAGGAAATTGGTTATGGACAGAATTGTTAGATACCGAAACAACTTATTTTTGTAAATTATTTTTCTTTTCTGAAAAAATGCTAAGTGATTTTTTAAAAAAACATTCTAAAATCAAAAAAACAAAAAAGGAAGTTAAACCTTATTTTATTATCAAAAATGATGATTTTATTACCGCTTTTTTAAACTCTTTATCAATTTTAGGAAAAACATCTAAAAATTTTGAAAATAAGTTTCTCCGTTTAAAATTTGAAGAAATCATACTTTATCTTATAAATAAATATGGTAATGATTTTGAAGTATATTTACAATCTTTAATTATAAAAGAGAGTTCTCCACTAAAAAAAATAGTAGAAAGTAAAATAGATTCTAATTTAAAATTAGAAGAAATTGCCTTTCTATGTAATATGAGTTTATCTACTTTTAAACGTAATTTTATAAATGAATATAAAATTTCTCCAGGTAAATGGTTTAAGGACAAACGTCTGAATAAAGCCAAAAAAATTTTAGAACAAGGTAAATTAAAACCATCAGACATTTATTTAGAATTTGGATATCATAATCTTTCAAATTTTAGTATTGCTTTTAAAAATAAATTTGGAATTAATCCAAGTGAATTGCCAATAAAATAATGACCTTTTTTCATAAATTTTTGACCCTTTTAAGTAACAAAAATAATCTCTTCTTAATGTATTTTTGCATCAATATTAATTGTTAAAAATAAAATAAAATGGGTATTACATTAGCACAAGCTGAAAAAATGATTTCAGTTGCAAAAGAAAAAGCAAAAGAAATTGACACTAAAATGAATATTGCAGTAGTAGATGCTGGTGCAAATTTAATTGCATTTGCAAGAATGGATGGAGCTTGGTTAGGATCTTTAGATATTTCGATCAAAAAAGCAAAAACCGCCAGATTTTTTGATATGAATACCGGTATCATAGGAGAATTATCTCAACCTGGAGGTTCATTGTATAATATTGAGCATTCAAATGGTGGTTTAATCACATTTCCCGGAGGAGTGCCTGTAAAAGATAAAGAAGGAAATGTTATTGGTGCAATTGGTGTTAGTGGTAGTTCAGTTGAAAACGATCATACAGTTGCAGAAGCCGGAGCAAACGCTCTGTAATTAAATAACAGTTTATCTAAAAAAGGCTAATTAAAATATTTTAATTAGCCTTTTTAATTTATTAAGAAAATGAAAAAATACACAGCAGAATATATCGGAACTTTTACATTGGTTTTCTGTGGAACAGGAGCAATAATTGTAAACCAACAAACTAATGGAGCATTAGGATTAGTTGGAATTGCATTAGCATTTGGTTTAATAATAACAAGCATCATTTATATTTTTGGTAGTATTTCAGGAGCACATATTAATCCTGCGATAACAATTAGCCTAGCAATAGGAAATTTAATACCTAAAAATGAGATAGTGGGATATTTAATCGCTCAAATATTTGGTGCTATTACAGCGAGCACATTATTACATCTATTATTTCCGGAGAATGTTAAATTAGGAGCAACAATGCCTTCTAATGGAATATTACAATCATTTATCATTGAATTTATAATGACATTTTTTTTAATGTTAACGATCTTAGGTGTTGCTTCAAAAAAAGAAAATGCAAACATATCAGGTATTGTTATTGGCTTAACTGTGACAGGTATCATTCTTTTAGCAGGACCAATTTCAGGTGGTTCTTTTAATCCGGCAAGAAGTATTGCTCCAGCTATTCTTTCAAAAAACATTACAAATCTTTGGATTTATATAATTGCTCCAATTTTAGGTGCTATCTTATCTATATTCGTTTGGAAAAAATTAAAATAACTTATTTCTAAAGCAACAAAAAGCCTTAAAAATAATCATTTTTAAGGCTTTCATATATTAAAGAGAATATTCTATCCTCCAAAATCATCAAAACGAATATTTTCATCAGGAATACCAAAATCTTCACCCATTTTTTGAACAGCTTTGTTCATCATTGGTGGTCCACAGAAATACAACTCGATATCTTCAGGTGAATCGTGCTTAGATAAATACTGATCAATTACCACTTGGTGGATAAATCCAACAAAACCATCTCCTTGTTCATCATTAATATCTTTTTTCACTTTCCAATTATCTTCCGGTAACGGATCGGATAAAGCGATGTAGAATTTAAAATTAGGAAATTCTTTTTCTAATTGTCTAAAATGATCTACGTAGAATAATTCACGTTTAGAACGACCACCATACCAATAAGTAACTTTACGATTTGTCTTTAAAGTTTTAAATAAATGAAAAATATGAGAACGCATTGGTGCCATACCTGCTCCACCACCAACATATAACATTTCGGCATCACTATCATTAATAAAAAATTCTCCGTATGGCCCAGAAATAGTAACCATATCACCTACTTTTTGATCAAAAATATAGGAAGAAGCTATTCCCGGATTTACGTCTTTCCAAGTACCAATTGCCGGATCAAACGGAGGTGTGGCAATACGCACATTTAGCATAATTCGTCTTCCTTCCGCAGGATATGAAGCCATTGAATATGCACGAACAACTTCGTCTTCTTCATTTTTCATTACTAATGGCCAAAGTTTAAATTTGTCCCATTCTGTTTGGAATTTATTTGGTTCTCCCGGATGTTCTTCAGGATGAGCTGTGATATCAATATCTTTATAAGGAACCACACACTTAGGAATTTCAATTTGAATGTATCCTCCGGGTTTGTAATTCATATCTTCAGGAAGTTCAACTACAAACTCTTTAATAAAAGATGCTACATTATAATTGGAAACCACTTTTGCTTGCCATTTTTTAATTCCGAATACTTCTTCCGGAATTTCAATTTCCATATCTTGTTTTACTTTTACTTGACAAGCTAATCGATATCCTTCTTCTAGCTCTTTTCTGGTAAAATTAGGAATTTCTGTTGGCAATGGATCGCCTCCTCCTTTTAAAACTTTACATTCACATTGTAAGCAAGTTCCTCCACCACCACAAGCAGACGGCAAGAAAATTTTTGCGTTACCCAATGTTGTTAACAAAGAATCTCCGGAAGGAACCTCAATTTCTTTTTCGTGATTAATATCAATTTTAACCGGACCTGATGGTGCTAATTTTTGCTTTACATACAATAAAACAATTACTAAAAGCAACGTAATTACCAAAAAAGAAACTACGGTTGCTAAAATTACACCTAACGTACTAACTGCTAATATCATTTTCTAATTCTTTTTAGTATTTATAACAAGTTCCTTTTTAACTTCTTGTTTTTTAGGAGTCTCTAGCTGAACTGTTTTTTCTTTCTTTTTAACTTTTTTCTCACCACCGGTAAGCATACCTCCAAAACTCATAAAACCAATTGCCATTAAACCTGTAATAATAAAAGTAATACCTAAACCTCTTAACGGAGGCACCACATTAGAGTATCTTATTTTCTCTCGAATAGCAGCAATAGCAACGATGGCTAAAAACCAACCAATACCTGAACCGATACCATAAACGGTTGCCAAACTAAACGAAGGTATTTCGCGAGATTGCATAAACAGTGAACCTCCTAAAATAGCACAATTCACCGCTATTAAAGGCAAAAATATACCTAATGAATTGTAAAGTGAAGGTGAAAATTTTTCTACCACAATCTCTACTAATTGCACCATTGTAGCAATTGTAGCGATAAATAAGATAAAGGATAAAAAACTAAGATCATAATCGTAATAAGCACTAAGTTCCGGCGTTTTTAAATTACCATCTAACCAAACTAATGCGTGTGGTTTTAATATATACATATCTAGCAACCAGTTAAGAGGCACAGTAATTGCCAATACAAAAATTACTGCTGCTCCTAAACCTACAGCTGTTTTAACTCTTTTTGATACGGCAAGATATGAACACATTCCTAAAAATGTGGCAAAAACCATATTATCTATAAAAATTGACTTTAAGAATAATTCTAAATGTTCCATTTTGTCTTTATTTTAGTGTTTTATACACCTATTTATTTTCTTCAATTAACTTTGGGTTTTTACTACGTTGTACCCAAATTACAATACCTAATACGATCAATGCCATTGGAGCCAATAACATAAATCCATTATTTTCATATCCAAGTGCATATAAACCAGTTTTTTTAACAGGATCTCCTAAAATTTGGTGACCCATTAAAGCGCCTGTACCTAATAATTCTCTAAAAAATGCTACGATGATTAAGATGACACCATATCCTAAAGAATTTCCTATTCCATCTAAAAAAGATTTCCAAGGAGAATTAGCTAAAGCAAATGCTTCGAATCTACCCATAATAATACAATTTGTAATAATTAACCCAACAAAAACGGAAAGTGTTTTACTAAGGTTATACGCATATGCTTTTAAAACCAAATCTACAACAATTACTAATGCTGCAGCTACAACTAACTGTACAATAATTCTTATTTTTGAAGGAATTATATTTCGCATAAGCGAGATAATCACATTACCTAGAGATAACACAAACAATACGGATATTGCCATAACAATTGCTGCTTCTAACTTAGCTGTAATTGCTAAAGCCGAACAAATACCCAGTACTTGAACAGTAATTGGATTATTATCAAATAATGGATCTTTGATTAACGCTGCGTCTTTTTTTGATAAAAGTCCCATAATTATTTTTTATTTAAGTTTTTAAAATACGGTACATAACCGTTTAATTCATCTTTAAGCATTGCAGAAATACCATTTCCTGTGATGGTTGCTCCTGCAAGAGCATCTACTTCATTATCTGTTTTATCATTATTTAAAGGGTCATTATTTCCCTTTAACACAGTAATTCCTTTAAAATTACCGGAACTGTCTAAAAGGTGTTCTCCGATAAAATCATCTATAAAATAACGCTGAGTCATATTAGCCCCTAGTCCGGGAGTTTCTCCTTTATGATCAAAAAATGCTCCTTGTACTACCATATTTTTGTCTAATGCGATATAACCCCAAATTGCATCCCAAAGACCTTTACCTCTAACCGGAACGATATAATAGGTTTTTCCGTCTTTTTTACCAATAAATAATGGCAATCTACGTTTATAATCTGCTTTTTTAGCTAATTGTTGCTCCGTTTTTAAATCGATTAAATACGCTTTATCGTTATCTGTTATTTTATCACCTTGAATAACAATTTGTTTTACTATGTATTTATTAAATGCTTCACCTACTTTATCGGTAGGAATCATTACTACATCATTTTCACCGGTATTTTCATTAATACCCATAGCATATAAAATATTTTGTTGCTTTTCAATACGCCTGTTTTCATCAATTTTATCTTTTAGAACTTGTGCTGTAAAAGCTAACAAAGTTCCTACAATTACAGTCATAGCAATTGCAAAAAGTAAAGTATATGAATTTTTATCCGTTCTTTTTTCCATTTTATGTTGTTTTAACTTTTAAACGGTTTAATCTCTTTTTAATATTTTTACCTACAATAATATGATCAATTGTTGGTGCGAATACATTCATTAATAATATTGCCAACATTACGCCTTCAGGATATGCCGGATTAAACACACGAATTAAAATAGACATTAGTCCAATTAAAAATCCATAAATCCATTTTCCTTTAGTTGTTTGTGTTGCTGTTACCGGATCGGTAGCCATAAAAACGGTACCAAAAGCGAATCCTCCAATAAGCAGGTGTTGCCAAAATGGCGTGCTCATTAGGTCATAGAATTTTGTTCCTTCCATTGATGGAGCAATCCAATTAAATAAAAGACCCATAACTAATGCTCCTAAAACAGTTGATAACATAATACGCCAACTCCCTATTTTGGTAAAAATTAGAAACAATCCTGCTAATAAAATTAACAAAGTAGATGTTTCGCCGACTGATCCGGGAATAAATCCGTAGAACATTTCTTTAACACCATATGCAACATCTTTGCCTTGTGCTAAGCTTCCTAAAATTGTTTCTCCTGAAATACCGTCAGTTCTTTCGGCTAGACCGTGAATCCAAACTTTATCACCACTCATCCAAGTTGGATAAGAGAAAAATAAAAATGCTCTAATTGTTAGTGCAGGGTTTAAAATATTCATACCTGTACCTCCAAAAACTTCTTTACCGATTACAACACCAAAAATCACCGCAATTGCCAACATCCATAAAGGGATATCCACGGGAACAATTAATGGCACTAACATTCCGGTTACTAAATACCCTTCTTCTACTTCGTGTCCTTTTTTCATTGCAAAATAGAACTCAACGCCTAATCCAACGATATATGAAACCAATACTAAAGGCATAATTGTTTTAAACCCTACGATAAAATTGTTTAGGTTCCAGAAATTAGGACTAAAAAAACCGTCGGTTGCGTAATCTACTTGACCTAAGGCAAGATAATGCTGGTAACCTGTATTAAACATAGAAAAGATTAATATTGGCACTAATGCCAATACTACCATATTCATTGTTCGTTTTAAATCATCTACCACACGAATATGCGAACCGGTTTTGGTTACCTCATTTGGTGTGTATAAAAAGGTATGGAATGCGTTAAATAACGGTTCCATTTTAGTACCTTGATATTTTAATTTTAATTGATGTAATTTATCTTTTAAACTCATAATTATCCAATTTCTTTAATCATTAAATCCAAACCTTTTCTAATGATATCTTGATGTGGTTGTTTTGAAATACAAACAAATTCCGTTAAGGCAAAATCCTCAGGAGCCACTTCGTACATTCCTAATGCTTCCATTTCCTCTAAATCTTCGTACATACAAGATTTTAAGATTTGTAATGGTAAGATATCTAATGGGAACACTTTTTCATAAAATCCGGTTACTACAAAAGCACGTTGCTCTCCATTTGTATTGGTATCTAAATCAAATTCTTGTTTAGGGTTTAACCAAGTAAAGGTTAATGCTCTGGTAATGGAATATTTTTTATTTCCAAAAACCGGTTTTGCCCAACCAAAAAGTTCGTAATAATTTCCTTCCGGAATACCGGCAACAGAATAGCTGAAATGCCTAAATGCACCGTTTTCACCAACATTTAAACCGGTAAAAACATTTCCTGAAATCACACGTGTATCTTTTAAATCAAAATTAGCATCTTTTACAATTTCTTTCATTCCGTTACCAATTCTAACATCAAAATACTGTGGTTTACCTACACGAGAACCTGCAACAGCAACTGTTCTAACAGGGTTGTATTTTCCGGTTAAAAACAATTCACCAATAATTGCAACATCTAATGCATTTACGGTATAAACAGTTTCTCCTTTATTTACAGGATCTATTTTGTTAATTTGTGTTCCTACATTTCCGGCAGGATGTGGTCCTGAAACATGGTGTAAAACCACATTTTTAACTTCATTTAAAAAAGATTTTTCATTCACCGAAAGATGTACTTTCCCTTCAGTTAACTTTGAAAGTGCATCAATACCTGCTTGAAAAGCTTCTTCCTTTCCTTTTAAAGAAAACGGAATATTTGTTCCGTTTGGATTAGAATTAAAACCGGAAACAAAAATTGCTTTTGGCGATTTATCCGGATTAGCGACAATATCATAAGGTCTTTGTTTGATAAAAGACCAGCATCCGCTTTCCAATAAACTTTGTTTTACTTGTGGCTCTGCAAGATTACTTGGTGTTTTAACGCCAAAATCTTTGTGAGTATCTTGATTATCGGCTTGGATTACTATTTCTAAAACCTTACGTTTTGCTCCTCTTTTTATTTCTTTTATCACACCACTCACCGGAGAAACAAATTGCATAGCTTGGTAATCTTTATTGTAAAACAAAGAATCACCAGCCAATACTTTGTCACCTTCTCTTATAGAAAGTTTCGGTTTGATTGCGTGAAAATCATCAGGATAAATTGTAAAAATTTTAGAACGAGAAGCAACTGCTTTTTCATGCTTTGCTTTTCCTTTTAACTTAATATCTAAGCCTTTTTTAATTCGTATGTCTGTTGACATTTGGTTATATTTTATTAAGATTTCTAAAAACGTTGCAAATTTATTAAATAATTGTAAGTAATGTAATAATTATTACATTTATTTTCATTCTAAATTAGCTAATGCATTAAGATTAATTTTTAAACTATCTTTACGGTATGAAATTTGAATATTTGTAAGTATGAAAAATTACGTTATTATTTTATTTACCTTAGTGTATTCGGTGATTTTTTCACAAGAAATTGAGGAGAAGGAAATTCCGGATTACATTAAATCGGTTGAATTACGTTCATTACAAACCAATTCTTTTTTGCCTATTGTTAAATTAGGTGAATCTTTTATTTTTAAATTTGATGACTTGGAAGGCGATCAAAAAGAATATCACTATAAAATAACACATTGCACTTATGATTGGAAAGATTCCGGATTAAGTCCAACGGATTTTAGCAGTGGTTTTGCAAGTGGCAGAATATTAAATTTTGAAGACTCTTTTAATACTTTTTTAGATTATACGCATTATGAAGTACTGTTTCCTAACACACAGGTTCGGTTAATTATTTCGGGCAATTATTTACTTTCTGTTTTAGATGAATATGATGATTTGGTTTTTACCAGACGGTTTATTGTATATCAACCAAAGGTATCGGTTGGTGTTAGCTTGCATAAAGCGAGGAAGATTGAAGACCTCAACACAAAACAAAATGTAGAATTTACAATTAATCATCCTAATATTTTGTTTGATAATCCTTCACAAGAAGTAAAAACAGTACTTTTTCAAAATATGGATTGGAATAGAGCAATTTACAACATCAAACCTCAATTTATAAGAAACGGTCAATTACTATATAAATACGGTGACAAAACTTCTTTTTATGGCGGTAATGAGTTTTTGTTTTTTGACACCAAAGATTTTAGAATTTCAAATAATAATATTAGAAGAACGGTGTTACAAGACGGTATTTATCAAACCAGATTATACGTAGATCAAGCCAGAGCAAACAAGCCTTATACGTATTATCCGGATATCAATGGTAATTTCGTTATACGAAGCATCACAACCGATAAAGCTAATACCGAAGCCGAATACACCAAAGTGCATTTCTTTTTAGAATACACTAACTTAGACGAAAAACCCATTTATGTTTATGGTGCTTTTAATAATTGGCAATTAACAGATGAAAATTTAATGCATTACAATCAAACAACAAAATTATACGAATCATCCTTTTTGTTTAAACAAGGATTTTATAATTATGAATATGTTACTTTAAATAAAAATAATGAGGTTGATATTGTTGCTATTAACGGTTCTTTTTTTCAGACAGAAAACAAATACCAAGTATTGGTTTATTACCACAAATTTGGTTCAAGATATGATGAAGTTATTGGTTTTGGCGAAGGTAATTCAGTAAATTTACAGAATTAAACCAAATTTTTGATATTCATATATTTAACTATATTTGCCACTTTATTATAAATTTTACTTTAATCCATTAAAGGTATTGTTATGCCAATTTTTAAAAAATAACTTTACTTCTTTTACTATAAAAAACAAAATGCAACAGAATAGATTACTAATAATATTGTGTTTTTTGATTACAATTCCTTTTTTTAGTCAAAAACGAACACAGCCAACTCCCGAAGAAATTTCACAAGCAACTAAATTAAAACAAAAATTTGATAAAGAAGATCATGTCGCATTATTGAGTAGTAAAGACTTTGTTACTTTTGGTTACGATAAGAAAAATGATAAAGTTACCGTTACACATAAAATAATTGAAGAATATATTAATCTAGATGATAGATCAGACATAACAATATATTGGTTTTACGACGGACAATCATCCATTGAAAATATTAAAGTACTTTATAAAAGCAAAAAAACAGCATATCTGTTTTTTAAAGATGAAGCTTATAATAGTGATGGTTTATTTCATAATGATACGCGTGTTAAATACGCACCACTTAGTTTTCCGTTAAAGGGTTTTAAATATACCGTTAAATCGGAAGAAAAGATAAAAGACATCAAATATTTTACTAAAATTTACTTTTCCGGTGAATATCCCATCGTAAAAAAAGAAATTACAGTAACCATTCCTGATTGGTTGGAAATGGAGTTAAAAGAAATGAATTTCAAAGGATACAACATTAAAAAGGAAGTAAAAACAGATACTAAATCCGATGCTAAAATTTATACCTATACAGCAAATGATATACCTGCACAGTTTAAAGAAAAAAACGCTCCGGGACCTACATATGTCTATCCTCATATTTTATTTTTGGCAAAAAGTTACACTAAAAACGGCGTAAAAAAACCACTTTTTAAAGAAACACAAGACTTGTATAATTGGTATAAATCTTTAGTTAATCAATTAAAAAATGACAATTCTGCTTTTAAAGATAAAGTTGCTGAATTAACAAAAAATGCTTCCACAGATGACCAAAAAATTAAAAATATTTTTTATTGGGTGCAAGACAATATTAGATATATTGCTTTTGAAGATGGTATTGCTGGTTTTAAACCCGACGAAGCATCAAACGTTTATACAAAAAAATATGGCGATTGTAAAGGAATGGCTAATTTAACCAAACAAATGCTTAAAGAAGCCGGTTTTGATGCTCGATTGGTTTGGATCGGAACCAAACGAATTGCCTACGATTATTCATTGGCAAATTTATCAGTGGACAATCATATGATTTGTGCACTAGTTAAAAAAGATGGCGAAATTATCTTTTTAGATGGCACCGAAAAATACAATCCTTTAGGCGAATATGCCAATCGTATTCAAGGAAAAGAAGCCTTAATAGAAAATGGAGACACTTTTATTCTTAAAAAAGTTCCGGAAGCAAAAGCAATATTTAATGCCGAAAAAATCACCTATGATCTTACTTTAAAAGGCGAAGATCTGGTTGGAAAAGTCCATAAAAAATATACAGGTGAAAGTAGAACATATTTACTATATGTGTTAAACAACCTTAAAAACGATAAAAAAGAAGAAGCTTTAAAACTGTATTTAAACAAAGACAATATCAATTTAAAAGTATCCAATATTAAAATTTCGGATATTAAAAATAGAGAGGAAGATTTAAAAATTGATTACGACATTACCATTAAAAATGCTGTTTCTTCATTTGATGGAGAAGTATATATAAACATCGATTTAGATAAAGAATTAGAAACTTTAGAATTGAAAGATCGAAATTTAGATTTTGTATTTAGTTCAAAAAAGGACTTAGAATCTACCACATCCTTACATATTCCGGATGATTACAAAATTAGTTCTACACCAAATAATCTAGATGTAGATACTAAAAACTACAAACTATCGGTACATTTTGAACAAAAAGGAAATACCATCATTTACAAAAAGAATTTTACCATTAAAAATGCTAAAATTGAAAAAGCGGATTTTGAAAATTGGAATACTTCCGTAAATAAATTGAAGAAAATATACAACGAACAAATTATTCTAAATAAAAAATAAACCAACTAATATGAAATTTAAAATACTATTACTAGCTGTTTTAGGATTCGTTTTTACAACAATCGCCCAAAGTAAAGAAGAATTAGCAGCAAAAGAATTCTTTTGGGGAAAAGATGATAAATACAAAAACGCAAATGAAATTCCTGATAAATGGAAAAACGAATCGGCAGTAGTTATCTACAAAAATATAAATTACGATTACCATAAATTTGGAAAACGCGTAACGTATAAAAACTCTATTCGTAAACGAATTAAGTTATTGGATAAAAATGCGGTAGAAGAGTTTTCAAAATTTTCGTTTAAGAATAGATTCCGTTCTACTAAAGGACTGTATACTTGGCGAAATAAAGGGAAAGTGTTTTTTGCTATAAAAATTGTAAAGCCAAACGGAAAAGAAATAGCAATCGATGTTGATAAAGAAGCTATTGCACAAGATGATGGAAATTATAAAATAGCCATTGCAAATCTAGAAGTAGGCGATATTGTAGATTATTATTTTTATTCCGTAGAGCCCTTTAAATCTCCTTACGAATATATTTTTGATCCGGTAGAACGTACTCTTAGCGATGAATATCCGATAATGAATTTTAAATTGTATTTAGAAACTGAAAACGATTTTTTTATCAATTTTAAATCCATTAATGGAGCCCCAAAATTAAAAGAAATAAAAACGGATAAACGAAATTTTCGTAAGTATGTATTAGAAGCAAGTGATATTGAAAAACAAGATTTTCCTCGTTGGTTTTATCCTTTGGCAGAAGTCCCTGCTATAAAAATGCAAACGTATTTTGCACGATCGGGTAAATTTGAAAACAGAGCAACTGCTTTTTTACCTGAAAATGAAAAAATAATAAAATCGAACGTTTCGCAAAATGAAATATTAGAATTATACGACACGCGTTTTAGACCCTCAGGAAATATTGGTGATGTAAAAGGTTTTTTAAAAGGAAAAACATTTCATTCAAATGAAGAAAAAGTAATTGCTGTATATTATTATATGCGACATTATTATTTAACACGATTTATTGAATTTATGGTAGTAGCTAAGACACAAATTTTGGATAATGCATTTTATATGCCTGCTCTTATTCAAAATCAAAAAGAATTTGTCCGATATTTTACTCTATTTTTGGCAAAAAATAAAATTCCGTATAATATTGTTGTAGGCACAAAGCGGTACAATGGCAATATTAAAGATTTGCTAATCGAAGAAAATGTAGATTTAGTAGTTCGTGTAAATACTAAAAATAAAGTATATGCTTCTTTTTTCAGTCCACATACAGATATAAATTACATCAGTCCTTATTTAGAAGGCACTGATATTTATTTACTTTCAGCGAATAAAAAAGGTAAAATGACTGAAATTAAAGGCGGAAAATTACCAAGTTCCAGCTATAAAGATAATTTGAGTTTTAAAGAATATAAACTAAAATTAAACGATGATTTTTCCGAAATTAAAATAGATGTAAAAACCAAATTAAAAGGATATTCTAAAACATCCGATCAATATGATCGAATGATTTTTAGCGATTATGTATATGAAGATTATAAAAAATACGATACAAAAGATTTTATTAGCTTGTTGAAAGGTTATGGTTTAATTATAGGGAAGAAAAAACGTCAGCAAACTAAACAAAAATTAGATGCTGTTATAACCAAACTTAAAGGCAAACAAAAAAAGTATTTTAAAGAACAGACCGAAGCTGAGTTAAGCGTAGGAGAAAAAGACATCGAAGATTACACCTATAAAATTGAAAAAACAGGTAGATATGGAATTAATACTAATTTTGTATTTACGGAAGCATTCAAATTAAAAAATAAATACATCAAAAAAGCAGGACCAAATTATATTTTGGAAATCGGAAAATTTATTGGAGGACAAGTAAAAATAAAAGACAAAAACCGAAAAAGAGATGCGAATATTTATATGACCAATCCACGATCGTATGATTACAAAATTATTTTAGAAATACCTGAAGGCTATAAAGTTGTTGGTTTGGATAAGTTAAATAAAAGTGTAGACAATACAACAGGAGCTTTTATTAGTACAGCAAAAGTTATAGAGAATAAATTAATTATTGAAACCTCTAAACAGTACAAACACAATTTTGAACCAAAAGAAAATTGGTCAAAAATGTTAGCGTTTTTAGATGAAGCAAATCAATTTTATAACGAAAAGATTTTGTTGAAAAAAGAGAAATAAAATTTTTCTTTATTAAAATTTGAAATAATCACTAGATTTATAAATAGCTATATACTTATAAAAATATCTAAAAAAATTTCATCCGATATCTTTAAAAAAGATATCGGATGAAATTAAATTATTAAAAAAACAACCTATTTACAAGCTCGCTTTTAAATATTCTCTATTTAATCTGGCGATGTTGGTAAGTGAAATTCCTTTAGGACATTCTACTTCACAAGCTCCGGTATTGGTGCAATTACCAAAACCTTCTTCGTCCATTTGTTTAATCATATTTAATACACGATCTGCAGCTTCTACTCTACCTTGCGGTAATAAAGCAAACTGACTTACTTTTGCAGAAACAAATAACATAGCACTTGAATTTTTACAAGTTGCCACACAAGCACCACAACCAATACAAGTTGCGGCATCCATTGCTTCATCTGCATCGTGTTTCGATATTAAAATATTATTGGCATCCGTTGTTCTTCCCATTGTATTAACGGAAATAAAACCACCTGCTTGTTGGATTTTTTCAAAAGAAGTTCTATCAACGACCAGATCTTTAACTACCGGAAATGCATTCGCTCTAAACGGTTCAATGGTGATTGTATCGCCATCATTAAACATTCGCATATGTAACTGACAAGTGGTAATACCTCTATCAGGACCATGAGCTTCGCCGTTTATGTACATAGAGCACATACCACAAATCCCTTCACGACAATCGTGATCAAACGCTACTGGTTCTTCATTTTTGGCGACTAATTGTTCATTTAAAACATCCATCATTTCTAAAAACGACATATGTTCGGAAATATCTGTTACTTTGTAATCAACCATTTTCCCTTTTGAATCAGGGCTTTTTTGTCTCCAGATTTTTAAAGTTAAATCCATATTATTTACTATTAAGTTGTCTAAAGAATTACTTCTTTAATATTTTAAAATGTTACGTTATCTTCTCCTATTTGAGAAATTTCCATATCTGCACCATCAAACTCTACATCTAATCCTTTGGTTTTAGATAAGATAAAGTTTAATAATGCGGTACCTATCAATCCTGCCACAAACCCAACTATTCCATAAATTACAGGAATAAAAAGCATCATAATTCCTCCACCAAACATAGCTCCCATTCCCGGTTCCCCGGATAATCCTGTGGCAGAAAACACCAACATTAAAGGTAAAAATACAATCAATGATAACAATGCCATTAATGCTCCATAAATAATACCTGCTTTTACAGGGTCAATTCGTTTTAAGGTTAATTTAATTCTTGCCATAATGTTTGGTTTTTAGTTAGTAAAGTTATAATTATTTATACGATCTTGTTTTTAATTCAACAAATTCGAATTTTAAAGGTTCTTTGTGTAAAACCGCTTTGCTCGGCTCGCCGGTATATTCCCACGCAGCTACGTAAGCATAATGTTCATCATCACGTAATGCTTCACCTTCCGGAGTTTGATATTCTTCTCTAAAATGACCTCCACAAGATTCGTTACGTTCTAAGGCATCTTTTGCAAAAAGCTCTGCTAATTCTAAGAAATCGGCTACTCTACCTGCTTTTTCCAATTCTTGATTAAATTCGTTTAAAGTTCCGGTTACTTTTACATTTTTCCAGAAATCTTCGCGTATTTCTCTAATCTCTTGGATAGCTTCTTTTAAATTTTTCGCATTTCTTGCCAAACCTACTTTGTCCCACATTACCTTACCTAATTTTTTATGGAAATAATCTACGGAATGTGTACCATTGTTATTAATAAAGAAATCCAAACGTTCTTTTACCGCTTTTTCAGCCTCGTCAAATTCTTTGGTGTTTGTAGGTATTTCACCGGTTCTAATTTCATTTGCCAGATAATCTCCAATAGTATAAGGTAACACAAAATATCCATCAGCTAAACCTTGCATTAAAGCCGAAGCTCCTAAACGATTAGCACCGTGATCGGAGAAGTTTGCTTCACCAATACAATATAATCCCGGAACGGTGGTCATTAAATTATAATCTACCCAAACACCTCCCATTGTATAATGAGTTGCCGGATAAATCATCATTGGTGTTTTATACGGATTTTCAGCTACAATTTTTTCATACATTTGGAATAAATTTCCATATTTCTCTTCAATTACTTTTTCACCAAGTTCTATAATACGTTCCTTACTAGCATTTGTTTCACCGTGTAAAAGAGCTTGTTCTTTACCATATCTCTCAATAGCAGTTTTAAAATCTAAATAAACTGCTTCACCTGTTTTATTAACACCGTAACCTGCATCACATCGTTCTTTTGCGGCACGAGATGCCACATCACGAGGTACTAAATTTCCAAAAGCAGGATAACGTCTTTCTAAATAGTAATCTCTATCTTCCTCCGGTATTTGCGTTGGTTTTAATTTTCCTTCACGAATAGCGTGTACATCCTCTAATTTTTTTGGCACCCAAATTCTTCCGTCATTACGTAAAGATTCCGACATTAAAGTCAATTTTGATTGGTAATCACCGGATCTTGGAATACAAGTTGGATGGATTTGTGTAAAACAAGGATTTGCAAAATATGCTCCTTTTTTATGTATTTTCCAAGCGGCTGTTGCATTAGAACCCATTGCATTTGTAGATAAATAATACACATTACCATAACCTCCGGAAGCAACAACAACAGCATGAGCAGAATGACGTTCAATCTCACCGGTTACTAAATTTCTTGCTATAATTCCTCTTGCTTTTCCATCGACAACAACCACATCTAACATTTCATGACGGTTGTGCATCGTAATTTTACCACGAGCAATCTGTCTGTTCATAGCAGAATATGCACCTAATAATAATTGCTGACCTGTTTGTCCTTTTGCATAAAATGTTCTAGAAACCAACACACCTCCAAAAGAACGGTTATCTAATGTCCCTCCGTAATCACGTGCAAAAGGTACTCCTTGTGATACACATTGATCAATGATATTTCCGGAAACCTCCGCTAAACGATATACATTTGCTTCACGTGAGCGGTAATCACCTCCTTTTATCGTATCGTAAAACAAACGATAATCTGAATCACCGTCATTTGGATAATTTTTAGAAGCATTGATACCTCCTTGTGCTGCAATTGAATGTGCACGTCTAGGAGAATCTTGATAAGCAAAAGCTTTTACATTATAACCTAAACCTGCTAAAGTTGCCGCAGCAGAACCTCCGGCCAAACCGGTACCAATAACAATAATATCAATATTACGTTTATTGGCAGGGTTTACCAAGTTAATTTTGTCTTTATACGTTGTCCATTTATCTTTTAATTCGCCTTTTGGAACTTTTGAATCTAATGTTGCCATAATTCTTCTTAATGATTAAAGTGATGATACAATGCTATAACAATAAATATAAAAGGTATCGCAATAGCATAAACTTTACCTAATGTTTTGATGCATTTTGCTTTTCTACTATCTACTCCAAGTGATTGAAATGCAGATTGAAATCCGTGTAATAAGTGTAAAGATAAAAATACAAAAGCAATTACATATACGATTGTTGTAATAGAAGAGTGAAATGTTTCAACTAATTCATCATAATATCGATTTGGATCGGAAGGTAAATGTTCAATATACTTGTAATTTATTTCTTCAACCCAAAAATGTTTAAAATGCAAAATTAAAAAGAAAAAAATCGCCAAACCTGTGTAAATCATATTTCTACTCATCCAAGTAGAATTGGCATTTCCTTTATTTACCACATATTTTATACTTCTAGCACTTTTGTTTTTTAACTCTAAAACAATTCCCATAATAATATGGTACATAATACCTACCATTAAAATAGGTTGCATTACAAACTGAATTAATGGGTTGGTTCCCATAAAATGGGATGCCGTATTAAAAGCATCTTTACTAAAAAGTGACAATGCATTAATTGAAACGTGCATCAATAAAAAGAAAACTAAAAACAAGGCTGATATTGCCATTGCAAATTTTCTAGCGACCGATGATGATGGTATAATTCCGCTCATTATTTATTTTTTAAATTATGGTAACAAAAATAACCTTTTTTATCAATTCAAAATACTGATAAATATCATTTTTTTTATTTATAATGATTATAAATAGTAAACTGTGATTAATTATTTTTAAATTTGACTTATTACCTATTCAAAAATAAAAATAAAATCACCCACCAATTCTTGTAAAAATTGATAAGTTTGTAACTGAAAAAGAGATATAAATTCTATGAAAATCAGCATTCTTTCCGTTAGTGAAAATATTTATTCAACAGCAAGATTAATTGAAGAGGCCGAAGAACGCAATCATCAAGTAACCGTAATAAACCATACAAAATGTTCCGTTTTAATTGGCAACCATAAACCCAAAATTATTTATGAAGGAAGAAATATAATAAACGAACCTGATGTTATTATACCCAGAATCGGTTCTTCGGTTTTTAGACACGGAGCAGCTGTCGTTAAAGAATTTGAAATGAACGGAGTTTACAGCACGGCAAAATCTTTGGGCATTGCTCGTTCGCAAAATAAAGTACGAACATTACAAATTTTAAACCGAAAAAATGTACCAATACCAAAAACGGTTTTTTCAATAAATCCCGACAATATAGAGGAGCAAATTGAACTCTTAGGTGGAGCTCCGGTAATTATAAAATTGCAAGAAGGCACCCACGGTTTAGGTGTGATTTTAGCAGATTCCAAAAAATCGGCTAAATCAATAATTGATACTTTTATTAGTATGGATACCAGTATTATGCTACAAGAATTTATACAAGAATCTAATGGCGAAGACATTAGAGCAATTGTTGCCGGAGATAAAATTATTGCCTCAATGAAACGTAAAGGAACAAAAGATGATTTTAGATCCAATATCCATCGTGGTGGAAGTGGACAACGTATATATCTTACACACAAAGAAGAAGAAATAGTCTTACGTGCGGCAAAATATATCGGACTTCCGGTTTGTGGCGTAGATTTAATCCGTTCCAATCGAGGTCCTTTATTATTGGAAGTAAACTCTACGCCCGGATTTCAAGGAATGGAATATTATACTGATGTAAACGTTGCCGGACAAATTATTAAATTTATCGAAAAAAATGCAAATCTTTAATCAAAATTTCAAAAATGAAGTAGTAGTTATTCGAGGTGAAAAAATTCGCTTAGGCGAAGAAAAGCTTATTAAAATACCAATTGACCGATTACCTACCGGAACTTTAATTGAAATTCCGGTTTACGTCTTTAACAGTAATAAATTGGGACCAACTATTTTGCTGCAAGGAGGATTACACGGCGATGAAATAAACAGTGTTGAATTAATTAGGAAAATGCTCATTGATAAACGCTATAAAATCCAACGAGGATGTGTGGTGGTTGTACCTTTATTAAATGTATTTGGTTTTTTAAATTTTTCACGTGATATGCACGGAAGAGATGTAAATCGAAGTTTTCCCGGATCCAAACGTGGTCCATTAGCTAGTAGAATGGCATATTATTTAATGAAAGAAATTGTTGAAAATATTGATTTTGCCATAGATTACCATACCGGAGGAGCACAACGCAACAACTATCCGCAAATACGCTATACACCACAAGATGAAAAAGCGAAAGAATTGGCAAAAATCTTTAATGCTCCTTTTAGCTTCGGTTCTAGATTAATTCCAAAATCATTTCGAAATGAATGCTATAAACACAACATTCCGGTTTTGGTTTTTGAAGGTGGCGAATCACTAAGATTGGATGAATTGGCAACAGAGAAAGGAATTATCGGCACATTAAACGTATTAAAACACTTTAATATGCTTAAAGAAGAATTGGTCATTCCGAAAACGGAAAAAACAATCGAAATTACCAACCGAAAATGGGTACGTACCTCTATTGCAGGTTTGTTTAGCAAACGTATTAAAAATGGTGATTTTGTTAAAAAAGGACAAATTATTGGCGATATAATGGATACTTATGGCGAAACACATCGCTTTGTTAAAGCTCCATTTACAGGATATATTATTGCCGTAAACAACTTTCCGGTAATAAATATGGGCGAAGCTTTATTTCATATTGGGAAAAAAACAGCATCTCATGTATAATTTTTTGTAAGGATTACCTCATTTAACAGACTACGTCATAATAGAAAAATTTATTAGTACATTTACGCCTATATACAATCAAATGACCGACCAACAAAAACACGTATTAAATCCTAAAAAATGGGTAGATAATTATGCCGATTATCTGTTTAATTATACCATTAGCCGATTAAATGACCACGATTTAGCAAAAGATTTGGTTCAAGAAACTTTTTTATCTGCTTTAAAAGCAATGAAAAATTTTAAAGGACAAGCAAGTGAGAGAACATGGCTGGTTTCCATATTAAAAAGAAAAATTATAGACCAATACCGAAAAAGTAATTCTAAAGAAGGACAAGCCGAAGTACGTATGAGTTTTTATAAAACAGGTGAAAATAAAGGAAAATGGATCGAAGAAAAAGCACCATCAAATTGGGGTAATTTTGGCGAAAAAGATATTGAAAACGAAGAATTAAAAAAAACACTAAACCAATGTATTAATGGTTTACCGGAAAAACAACGAATAGTGTTTTTATTAAAAACCGTAAAAAATTATGAAACAGAAGAAATTAGTAATGAATTACAATTATCAGCGTCTAACATATGGGTAATTATCCATCGTGCAAGACTTAAATTGCGAGAATGTATGGAAAATAACTGGTTTAAAAATTAAAAAAGAATGCGTAAAAAAATAATTATAAATTGCGATGAAGCAACAGAAATCTGCGATAAAAGTCAATATTGCGAAGCTTCTACTTTTGATAAATTTCGTTTGTCTATTCATAATTTTTTATGTAAAAAATGTCATTTATATTCCGAACAAAATGCCTTAATGACGAAATTATTCAAAACACATGTACATCCGGAAAAAGAACATTTAAAACAAGAAGAAAAAGAAGAACTTAAAAAGAAATTAGAAGAAAATTTGTATCCTTAGTTAGTAATATTTAGTTGATACTATAAACCAAATATCAAAAACTACCATTCCTTAAACGGATGTTTTTGTAAAACGGAATTGTAATATCGCTTATCACCCGTAACTTCTTTACCCAACCAATTTGGTTTTTTAAAATTTTGGTCTTCATATTGTAACTCAACTTCGGCAAGAACCAACCCTTTGTTTTTCTTTTTAAAAACATCTACTTCAAAAATATTTCCGTTAAACGGAACCAAATATCGGTTTTTAATAATAATCGGTTTTTTACATATTTTTAATAATTGTTCGGCTTCCGATAATGGAATTTCTTTCTCCCATTCCATTCTTGTTGTGCCACTATCATTTGAAATGCCTTTAATAGTTAAAAACCCCTTATCATCCTTTATTCTAACACGAACAGTTCGTTTTTTATCAGTGCTTAAAAAACCTTGTTTTATAACCTGTTTTTTAGTGCTTTGTTTGATAAAATCATTGTTTTTTACCAAAAATTTTCTTTCAATTTCGTTTTGCATCATTAATTTGGGTTTTAATGCGTAAAAATAAGTACTTTTATCGCTTAAAAATAAAGCGAAATATTTTTCGTTGTAAAGTTAGATTAAATTTTACGGATGTTTAAAAAAATAATTATAATAAGTTTTTTGATTCCTTTTTTCTCTTTTTCGCAAGTAGATTATAGCGATAAATGGGAAGATTTTTTTTCGTACAATCAAGTAAATGATTTTGTAGTTTCTAACGGCAAAATTTATGCTATTGCCGAAAACGCCGTTTTTGTTTACGATATTTTAAACGATATATATCAAAAAATTTCTTCGGTGAACGGTTTAAGTGGCGAAAAAACCTCTGCCCTTTTTTATGATGAAGCTTCCGGTAAAATCATTATCGGTTATCAAAACGGCTTAATAGAAACCGTAAATCCTGATGGCTCTATAAAAATCTCCAAAGATATTTTAAATTTGGCTCAACCGGGATCTAAAAAAATTAATCAATTTTATAAATATCAAAATATACTGTTTGTATCCACACCTTTTGCTGTGATTGAATATAATTTAGACAGTCTGGAATTTGGCGATACATTTTATATTGGTTCCGGTTCATCGGCAGTTTACATAAATCAGATAATTGTAAAAAACGAAACAATTTATGCCGCAACAGAAAACGGAATTTACCAAGCAAACGTAAATGACCCTTTTTTAATCGATTTTAATAATTGGCTTGCACCACAAGGAGAGTTAATTGGAAATTTCAAAACAATTGTAACGTTTAATGATGCTATTTACATGTCTAAGTATAAAAAATTATTCCGTTTAAACGATGATAATTCCTTAACCTTAATACAAACTTATCCGCATTTCATTATTAACTTAAAAAGTGAAACCGATTTTCTTACTGTTAGTTTAAAAAAAAGTGCGTATGTTTTAGATAACAATATAAATTCGGTTTTTACAGCACAACCTACAACAGATTTTGATTTTACGCTCAATACCGCTTTTACTCAAGATAATGTGATTTATTTGGCAACCGATAAATACGGCGTTTTAATCAAAGATTTTAATGATACCAGTTATTTAGAAATTCATCCGCAAGGTCCTTTATATAATTCACCTTTTTCCATTGAAGTTGAAAAAGGACATCTTTGGGTGGTTTATGGCGGACAAGATTACAGCACCTACAATTTTAATTTTATTAAAAAAGGGTATAGTCATTTTAATGGCGAAAATTGGATAAATACTCGTTTTGAAGACACCGGTTACAATGCCTATAATTTATTGGATATTTCCATTGATCCGTTTGAAATTAACCACGTTTACATCAGTTCGTATTTTAACGGATTATTAGAAGTGCAAGATGATGTTGTAATAAACCTGTATAACCAAGATAACAGTCCGTTAGAAACTTGGTTTTTGGGTTATATTTACATGCCTGATGCCGTTTTAATCTCGGCAACCGATTTTGACAAAGACGGTAATCTGTGGATTGCCAATTCGCACACCAATCATCGCTTAAAAAAACTGGATAAAAACGGCAATTGGTCGCAATATAGTTTTGCCGATTTAATTACGGCAACAAAATTTGGCTTAGGCGATCTTGTTGTCGATAAATCGAAAAACGTTTGGATTGGCACACGAGATTCCGGAGCATTAGTATTTAATGAAAACGGTGAAAAAACTGCAAAATTAGACTCTAATACCGATTCCGGTAATTTACCAAGCAATATGGTAAAATCTTTTGATGATGACCGTAACGGAAATGCTTGGATTGGTACAACAGAAGGTTTTAGAGTGCTTTACGGCGTTTCGCGTGTTTTTGAAACTCCAAAACCGGAAGCACAACCAATAAAAATAAAATTAGAAGGTGCTACAGGAGACGAACAAGCTCAAATTGTTTTAGGTGAACAGCCTATAAACAGTATAGCAATTGATGGTGCCGATAATAAATGGTTTGGTACAAATAGTAGTGGTGTTTTAGGTACTACACCTTCGGCAACGGAATCTTTATATATTTTTAATAAAGACAATTCGCCTTTGCCTTCAAACATTATCAATAAAATAAAAATTGACAACAGTACCGGAAAAGTATATTTTGCAACATCTGGTGGTATTGTTGCTTTTAAAGCAGGAGTCGCTCCTTTTGGAGATAGCTTAACAAGTACTTATGCATACCCAAATCCGGTAACGAAAAATGATGAATTTGTTACGATTGATGGCCTTAACGGGAAACATCTACCAAGAGGAACAAATGTTAAAATATTAGATAGTGCCGGTTATTTGGTTTACGAAACGAACGTAGTAGAAGGACAAGAATTAAAAGGAGGAAAAGTAATCTGGAACAAAAGAAATTTAGCAGGTCATAAGGTCGCATCAGGTGTTTATGTTGTTTTATTAACCTTACAAGATACCGGAGAAACATCGGTTACAAATATTGCTATTATAAACTAATATGTTGGTAAAAACCAAAGCAATTGTAATACAAACTACAAAATTTCAAGATAGCAGTTTAATTGTTAAATGCTATACGGAATATGGTGTAAAATCATATTTTTTAAAAGGAATTCTAAAAACTAAAAGCAAAAAAAGCAAATCTAAAATTGCCTATTTTCAAAAACTAACTTTATTAAATTTAGTTGCAAAACACAACGATAAAGGTAACCTCAACTATATTAAAGAAATAGGTACCGAACATCCTTTTCATCAAATTCACACCAATATTTACAAAAGTACCATTGCTTTATTTTTATCGGAAATATTAAATACTGTTTTAGTCGAAGAAGAAGAAAATATCCTCCTTTTTTCCTTTTTAGAAAATGCTTTCATTTGGTTGGATACGCACGATAATATTTCTAATTTTCATTTATTTTTCTTGTTAAAACTAACAAAATATCTCGGATTTTACCCAAAAACAAACCAATATAAAAATGCCTTTTTCTTCAATTTACAAGAAGGAATTTTTACAAACTCAAAACCACGTGAAAATTACCTTACCGACAAAAAATTAAATCTATTAAAATCTTTACTTGGTACAAATTTTGATACTCTACATAAATTAGAATTTAATGTAAAAGACAGACAAGAAATGATGCAAGCTTTATTAACTTATTATAGTTTACATTTGCCGGAATTTAGAAAACCAAAATCCTTGTCCGTTTTACAAAATGTATTTAGTTAGATTATGAAGTATCGTCCTTTAAGTATTATTTTACTGTTTTTTTCTTCTTTTATTTTTGCACAAGAAATTGTTGTAAAAGATGCTGTTACCAATGAACCTATTGCTAATGTTTCGGTTTATAATCAAAAAAAAGACATCCATTTTATAACGGATATACACGGTAAAGTATCGATAACGGATTTTAAAAAGACAGATGTTCTTTTCTTTAAACACCTTTCATACAAAGAATTTAAAATTTTAAAAAAAGACATTAAAAATAGTGTGGTTTTTCTTCAACCTAAAAAAAATAATTTAGAAGAAGTATTTATTTCGGCAAGTAAAAAAGCAGTAAAACGAAGTAGAATTGCACAAGAAACAGCAATCATTTCCGGTGAAGAAATTAAAAAAGCAACAGCACAAACAACAGCAGATTTATTAGCAATAATTCCGGGAATAAAAGTGCAAAAATCCCAGTTTGGAGGCGGAAGCCCGGTTTTAAGAGGTATGGAAGCTAACCGAATTCTTTTAGTTGTTGATGGTGTCAGAATGAATAATGCCATTTATAGAAAAGGGCATTTACAAAGTTCCATCACTGTTTCACCAAATGTATTAGAACGTACCGAAGTTGTTTTTGGTCCATCCTCCGTAATTTATGGCTCCGATGCTCTTGGAGGTGTAATTCATTACATGACCAAGAAACCGGAATTAAGCGATTCCTTAAAATTAAAACCTGATTTTATAAGTAGATACCACACCGTAAATAATGCTTTTTCACAACAAGTAGGATTGGAAATTCAAGCTAAAAAAATAGCTTCATTTACAAGTTTTTCTTATAGTGCATATGGCGATTTAAAAATGGGAAGCAATAGAAAACACGGTTTTAAAACTTGGGGATTACAGCCTTATTACTCAAATAATACCGAAACATATTATACCGAATTACCAACGGCAAATCCAAATCCTGAAATTCAAAAAAATGTTGGTTTCTCACAATTAGATTTGTTGCAAAAACTATTTATTCCGTTTAACGAAAACATAAATACAACGGTTAATTTACAATACAGTACCACATCAGACATTCCAAGATTTGATAAATTAACAGAATATAAAAACGGACAATTAAAATTTGCCGAATGGCGTTACGGTCCACAAAAAAGAGTATTAATAAGCTCGCAATTAGACTTTAATATTAATAAAAAATGGATTGAAGATGGTGTAATTACTTTGGCTTATCAAGACATAGACGAGTCCAGAATTCAACGAAAATTTAACAGTTTAAAACGCTCGTATCGCTTTGAAAACGTAAAAGTATTTAGCATTAATGCCGATTTTGAAGTGCCAATTAACAACAACAAAAAACGCCTTTTATCTTACGGAAGCGAATTTTCTTATAACAAAGTAAATTCTAATGCTATTGGTAAAATTTTGGAAATTAACAACCATCAAGTTACCGGATTTTTAGATACTTTTAACATACAAACCAGATATCCTGATGGTGGAAGTTCTTACACAAGTGCTGCTATTTACGCCAATTACAGACAAGATATAAGCAAACAAGAAACCTTAAACACCGGAATTAGACTTACAAACACCTATTTAAAAGCAAAATGGAACGATGAAACGTTTATTACATTACCGCAAAATAAAATTAAACTGTTTAATTCTGCCATTACAGCAACCATAGGTTACGTTTTTAAACCCAATAATAAATGGCAAATAAATACGGTTTTTGCCAGCGGATTTCGCTCGCCAAACATAGATGATGTTGGTAAAGTACGTGAAAAAAGAGGAAAAGTAACTGTGCCAAACGTAAATTTAAAACCGGAATATGCGTATAGTGCAGAATTTAGTGTTTTAAAATATTTTAAAAACAAACAAAACCATTTCGGATTTTCTACTTATTACACGTATTTAAAAGACTATATTGCCAGAGATGTTTTCCGTTTAAACGGAAGCGATACCATTTTATTTGATGGTGAATTAGCAACCACAATAGCCAACGTAAACAAAGGAACGGCTTATATTTTAGGAGGAACTGCAACTTATCAAAATTATTTTACAAAACAATGGTTTGCTAAGGCTCAGATTACCTATACCAAAGGAATGAGTTACGATACCAAAGAGCCTTTATTTTCCATTCCGCCGCTTTTTGGTTCTATTCAAATAGGATATTATAAATCAAAACTAAACACAAGCATTTCTTATATTTTTAACGGAAAGAAACCACTTTCAGAATACAATTTAACAGAAGGAATAGATAATATTGAAGAAACACCTTTTATCTCTGAAACCAATTCGTATTACGGAACGCCTGCTTGGCAAATACTAAATTACGATATTAATTATACGTTTTATAAAAATCTCGAAATCGGATTTAAAGTTACCAATATATTTGATGTGCATTACAAAGAATTTGCTTCCGGAATTAGTGCTCCGGGAAGAAATTTTGTTTTTACACTTTCCGGAAAGTTTTAACTCAAAAAAAACACCTTAATATTTTACAATACCTTAAAATTGAGAGTTTTAAAAATTTAATCATTTTCTTCGTAGTAATATGAGTAATCAATACCTTTCATAAACATTTCACGGTCATTTATTTTGGTGGTGAGTGCATTATTCAAAAGGGTTTTTAAAACACTACTTTTTGTCGGGCTTAACATCATTGCATTCATATAATCAAGACCGTTGCAAGGGGAAACATTCTAAATTTATTTAAAAAAATATAGTTATACATTTGATAATCAAAGTATAAAGTTGTATATTTACCTTATGAAAATACACAAACAACCTACTTTAGCAGATAGCATTTGCGATTTACGTACAAGAAAAATAAAAAAGACTTTTTTCAC
>Ga0256840_1000865_pt1 | contig 30133 bp, 31 predicted proteins | sample 355202metaG_FD_185969 | JGI IMG/M metagenome (GOLD analysis project Ga0256840, IMG submission 185969) | Hydrothermal vent microbial communities from Mid Atlantic Ridge, Atlantic Ocean - 355-202 | ecosystem: Environmental > Aquatic > Marine > Hydrothermal vents | place: Atlantic Ocean: Mid... | reverse complement strand
CTGAGGTGGAGACCCCATATCCAAAGCCACATAAGTATTTGAAAACAAAGTCAAACTCTTCTCATCAAGATTAAACTTTTGTGAGCTTATAGCCTCTTTCACTATACGTTCCACAAGCATCGTCATAGACTTGCTATCTGTACGCTTATGGAGTTGCACAAACTCATAAACTGACCCTAAGCTAAGTTGCACAATGTCCAAGCCCAGTGCTTCCTCTTCTTTCTTCTCGGAAAGAACAGTAATAGGCAAGCGAGACTTAATAGTCGCTAACACCGTAGACTTGCTCTCAGTGACTAAGATAAACACTTTATTTTTAGGTGGTTCTTCTATAACTTTAAGTAGTTTATTTTGTACTAAAGGTGTAAATGCTTTATCAGCAAGTATGATGACAGTTGTTTCATCACTTGCCATATAGGCTTTTTCTATCGCTGTTTTTGCATCACTCACTGAAAAAGAGACTTTGTCCGTGACTATACGATGCAGATAGGGTAGCGTAGGCGTATCATCCTCTTTTTGTAAAGGTGTAGCTACAGAAGGAGTGATGATTTCAATCATCGTCTCTGTGGTACGGAGTTGTTCTAGTGCTTCAATGGTTTTACTCATCTGTGCTGTTATCACAACTTGACTAGTGAGTCTCATGCCTCTAAATCTAACTCCCCAAAAAGTGTCACCGAGAGTGTCTGGTCAAAAAGTTTATAGAGTTGCAAAAGCTTTATGTCTAACAAAGAGTCAGAAGAACGTAAGGCGAAAGAATTTTGCACTTTTTCATCAAGCACCCATAGAAAGCTATTTTCGCATCTGTATGCTATTTTTGTATACGGATGGTCACCTTTACCTATGTACCAGATATAGTAGCCATTTGGATAAGAAATTTCTAACATGTCTTCAAGTAGTTGCATGTCAGAAGTAGAGGTAAGTCCAGAAAGGCTAGGAAAACATTCAGTCAGTTGATAAAAGGGTAAAAGTGGTCTGTTTTTACGTAAGTCATTAACTGCGTTTAAAATGTATTTACCAAACCACTTACGCGACTCGTCAGTCACTATCAAAACTGCTTTACCTTCAACACTTTGAGCCACTGCAGACTTAACCAGTGGTGCCCACTCGTAGCGGTACTCTTCCATCCATGAAAAACATGACTCTTCTTCGCGTATGGTCTCTAGTGTCCATTTGAGTAGCTTTTGCATAGTAGTTTACTTATCCAACTCATAGGCTTTATGTAAAGCACGAATGGCCTGTTCACCATGAGCTTCATCTATAACCATGGACACTTTTATCTCAGAAGTTGAAATCATTTGTATGTTAATGTTTTCTTCCGACATCACAGTAAATGCTGCTGCGGCTACACCTGTATGTGACTTCATGCCCACACCTACCACAGACACTTTACACACATGTTCATCAAAGTCCATACCTTCTATGTCATGGTTAAATGTTGCCATAAGTCTCTTCGCATTTTCATGTTCAGAATGGGGTACAGTGAAGCCAAGGTTAGTAGAACCATCGGTTCCTCTGTTTTGGATAATCATGTCTACGTTGATGTTTTCTTTAGCAAGCATGGTAAATATTTCTGCTGCAATACCTGGTCTATCAGACACACCTCTAAGTGTTACTCTTGCTTGATTTTTGTCTAGTACAACACCAGATACCAATACCTCTTCCATATTTTCATTCTCCTCTGCTATCAATGTACCTACGTTGTCTGAAAAACTACTTTTTGCATAGAGTTTTACATTTAGCTTTTTTGCTAGTTCTACAGAACGACTCTGAAGAACTTTTGCTCCTAAAGATGAGAGTTCTAACATTTCATCATACGAAATGCTGTCTAACTTCTTCGCATTTGGTTCTATGCGTGGGTCAGTAGTATAAATCCCATCTACATCTGAGTAAATCTCACATTGGTCTGCTTTTAAAGCTCCTGCAAGGGCTACCGCAGAAAGGTCAGATCCCCCACGCCCAAGTGTTGTGATAGAACCATCTTTGTTTACGCCTTGGAAACCCGCAACGATGACTATCTTCCCTGCTTTGATTTCTTTTTGCATAGCAGTAGGGTCTATGGACATGATACGTGCATAAGTATGTGTATCATCTGTCACGATACCTGCTCCACGTCCTGTCATCGCCACTGCATCATAGCCACGTGCTTGTAAAGCGATAGACAAAAGTGCCGCCGTAACGCGTTCTCCTGAAGAGAGCAACATATCCATCTCTTTTTTTGCAGGTTCTTTAGTAAAATATTCTGCGTACCCTACGAGCTTGTTTGTCTCACCACTCATTGCTGAGACAACAACAACGATGTCATCTCCTGCTTCTCTAGCTTTAGCCACACGGTTGGTTACGTTTTCTATGCGTTCTACATCACCAACGCTTGTACCACCATATTTATGTACAACTAACATTAAATTAAACCCTCTTTTATAAAGTGATCTATGACCCTACGATATACTTTTCTCTTAAAATAAGTTACTTTTTTAAATAACTCTTCATATCCTACAAATGTGTAGTCCTCAAATTCTGGGATATCATACGCTTGTAAGTCTATCTCTGCCCCTTCTTTAAGGCGAACCAGAAAATACTTTTGTGTTTGACCATCAAAAGCATACAGCTTTTTACTGTTTGTTTTTTTTGGGAAGTCGTAAGAAATCCACTCTGGGTATTCTCCTAAAACTTCTACTCTATCACAGCCAATCTCTTCTAACAACTCTCGCTTGAGTGCTTCTCTAGGTGTTTCACCCTCATCGATGCCCCCTTGGGGAAATTGCCACGCATTTTTAATATCACTTCTATGTGCTACAAAGAACTCACATGTTTCTGGATATCTGGAAGAGAGTATGACGGCTGCGACATTTGGACGGTATGTCTTTTGTCTTTGCATTATGCCAACTCTTAGTATTATTTATAGAACATAAAATGGGCAAAGCCCATCTTTCTTTATCTATATTTTTAAATTTATTTTTATCTTCAAGAGAATTACTCTCAAGTTTCTGATATTATTTTATCAAAATAACAGTTACAAGGCGTTTAATTTGTTGGTCTATATTCACATCCCTTACTGTGACTCTAAGTGTCACTATTGTTCTTTCAACACCTATGTCGATAAGTTTGATACACGTGAAGACTACATGCAAGCTCTTTACACACAACTCAGTTTTGAACTAGAGCGTTTTGAAGCAACAGAGCAAAGCATAAAAACACTTTTTATAGGGGGAGGTACACCTTCTACAGTAACTCCTGAACTTTATAAACCTATTTTTAAACTCCTACGCCCTTACTTACAAAAAGATGCAGAAATCACCACAGAGGCAAACCCAAACTCAGGCACAAAAGAGTGGCTAAAAGGTATGCATGAACTAGGGGTAAACCGTGTAAGTTTTGGTGTACAAAGTTTTGATGAAGACAAGCTCAAAGCCCTTAATCGAGCTCACAACCCACAGCAGGCAAAAGATGCCATCTCTTATGCACATGACATTGGTATACAACATCTCTCCCTAGATTTAATCTATAATTATCAAGGAGATACGCAAGCCTTACTCCTCAATGACATAGAAACAGCATTTTCTCTGCCTATTGACCATATATCTGCCTATGAACTCACCATAGAAGACGGCACAAAGTTTTCTAGTACCCCCGAAGTACGTCAAGACGATGAAAACCTTGCTTTCTTTGTCACAGAACAGATAGAAAAAAGAGGATTTAAAGCCTATGAAATCTCTAATTTTGGCACCTACCAAAGCAAACACAACAAGGGATACTGGGAAATAAAGAACTACATAGGAGCTGGAGCTGGAGCAGTAGGCTTTTTAAAAGATACACGCTTTTACCCTTTAGAAAATATCGATGCCTATGTGAAAAATCCTCTTTTTGTTAGCAAGGAAGTCCTCACTAAAGATGAACTGCTCACAGAACGTCTCTTTTTAGGCATGCGTTCCAAAATAGGCATCAAGAAAAGTTTACTCACTACCCCAATGCAAGAAAGAGCCGAACTCCTCTGCGACGAAAAGAAACTACGTAGTAACACATCTCACTACTATAATGACAATTTCTTCCTCGCTGACGAACTCTCTCTCTACATTTTAGGATAATCTGTTAAAATACATCAATAAATTTAAAGGTCAACATATGTTTGGAATCGGCTTTACCGAGTTACTTCTTATTTCTGTTATCGCTATACTCTTTTTGGGTCCAGATAAACTACCCCAAGCTCTTGTAGAGATGGCAAAATTCATCAAAAGTGTAAAGAAAACCATCGGTGATGCCAAAGGTTCACTAGAAGAAGAAATGAAAATAGCTGACTTAAAAGAAGAGGCACTTGAGTATAAGAAACAACTAAACGATGCCACAGCAGAACTCAAAAGTTTTAAAAACATCTCCTTTGATGACTTCGATGATGTCAGTTATGACGATGAAGTCTCTACTACATCAGCTCAAGATTTTGCTAAACAACCTAAAATACAGAAAATCACAGAAGAGCCTAGTAAAGACGTACCTTCTGAACTAGAAAGTAACACAGAAAATATAGCCACACAAGTCGAACCTAAAAATGAAACTGTCACCTTTAAAAAACCTAAAAAAGATTCAGTAAAGCAAGATACTCTCAAAAAAGAGAAAGTTACGAAAAATGAACCAAAAAATACCAAAGGTGATGCATAATGTTTGATGAGTTAAGACCCCACCTTGTAGAGCTTAGAAAAAGACTTGGGCTTTCTGTTCTTTCTATCTTTATTGCTTTTGTCATCGCATTTGTTTTCCATGAAGCAATACTAGAGTGGATTACAGCCCCACTTAACGAAGCCCTAGCACAAGTAGCCCACCTCTCTAAAAAAGCAGCAGATGGTATGGTGACGACGCATCAAGTCGGAGGTGCATTTTTTGTAGCACTTAAAGTTTCATTTTTTGCAGGACTCATAGGTGCATTGCCTTTTATACTCTACCAAATATGGCTTTTTATAGCCCCAGGACTTTACTCAAATGAAAAAAAGATGGTACTCCCTTTTGTAGTAGGTGGTACAGTGATGTTTGTAGTAGGTGTACTTTTTGCCTACTATGTTGTGACACCTTTTGGGTTTCAGTTCCTCATTACCTTTGGTTCATTTCTTTACACCCCACTTATAAACATCGAAGATTATGTTGGTTTTTTTACTAAAATCATGATGGGTTTTGGTATAGCATTTGAGCTTCCTGTCTTTGCTTACTTTTTGGCACTTCTTGGGCTTGTAACAGACAAAACACTTAAAGACTTTTTCCGTTATGCTGTGCTTATTATTTTTGTACTAGCTGCTTTACTTACCCCTCCAGACATACTTACACAACTTCTTATGGCTGCACCACTCATTGTACTTTATGGTGCTTCTATACTCATCGTAAAAATGGTGAACCCTCACATCCCAGATGAAGATGATGAAGAGGAAGAGGACGAGGTCGATGAAAAAGAAAGCGAAGATACGAACAAATAATGTCTTTAGATCTTCTTACTAAAAACTATGACTATACCCTCCCTGAGGGTTTCATAGCGACCGTACCTGTACATCCTAGAGATCATGCCAAACTGTTAGTCTATGACAGAAGCACTGATAGCATTACCCATACAACCTTTAAACACCTTTTAGACTTTGTCCCTAAAGAGTGTGATATATTTCTTAATGATACCCGTGTCATTAAAGCACGTATTTTTGGAAAAAAAGAAGCCCAAAGTACCAACGACAAAGGTTTTGTACAAGGCGGAGGAAAAGTAGAACTCCTTTTTAACAAACCCCTTGATGCACACCATTACCTTGTAATGATACGGGGTAAAGTACAAATAGGCTCTAAGCTCTTATTTGATGACACGCTTATAGCGACTGTCACCAAACTCAATACAGATGGTTCACGTGTGGTAAGTTTTACCCATCACTCTAAATCTATACGTTTTGAAGAGCTTGTACTCATACTAGACGATATAGGACATCTCCCACTACCTCCTTACATGCAAAGAGAAGACAACAAAGAAGACGAAACCGACTACCAAACACTTTTTGCTAAAAATGCAGGAGCTGTCGCTGCTCCTACTGCATCGTTACACTTTACCCCTGAACTTTTTGAAGCACTCGAAAGCAGACATAAAACACATAAAATCACCTTGCACGTAGGAGCGGGAACATTTAAGCCTGTTGATGCAGCACACATACTTGAACACCCTATGCACTCTGAGTACTTTCATATACCTCAAGCCTCAGCAACTGTACTAGATGGCAAAAGAGATATACTTGCCGTTGGTACCACAGTCACACGAACTTTAGAATACTATGTACGAACACAAAAAACACAAGGCGAGTGTGACCTTTTCTTAAACCCTTCAAACCCACCCGAGCGTGTCACACACTTACTCACAAACTTCCACTTGCCAAAAAGTACACTCATTATGTTGGTGTCATCCTTTATTGGAAGAGAAAAAACGTTACACTTATATAAAGAAGCCATTGAAAAAAACTATAGATTCTTTTCCTATGGTGATGCTATGCTTATACTGTAAAGGTTTACTATGCGACAAACATTTCATTTTATTTTACTCTTTATTACTTTTACCTTATTCTTTTCGGGATGTTCGCAAAAAAAGCCTTATGCCTACCCAAACTATGACATCATAAAACCAGAGAAGATTTGTCAGCCAAAAAGAGAAAATATCCAAGTGCTTTTGGCTAGTTACCTAGGTAAACCCTATGTCTGGGCAGAAGAAGGACCTGATGCCTTTGACTGTTCAGGGCTCACCTATAACATCTATGGTTCAATGGGTATAGACATCCCTCGTGTTGCACGAGAGCAAGCTAAAGTAGGTAAGACTATTGCCTTTCAAAATTTACACTATGGAGACCTCATTTTCTTTGGAAATACCAATAGACATAGCAAACGCATCAACCATGTTGGTATGTACTTAAGTGGAGGATGGTTTGCACATGCAAGTTCTCATGATAGAAAAGTCACCATCAGCCATTTTAATAAAGAACCACAATATTTAAAACGCATGAAGATATGTAAACGCTACCTCAGTACAAATGAGCGGTTGAAGTACATGAACTGTGACGTACCTCTTCAAAAAATGAAAAGTACCTCCAGAAAATATACAACCCCATGGAAAGTAGGAATGAGGCTTCCAAAAAGAGCTGTGCCCAGGTAAGTATTTTTCTTTCTCACAATCGTTCCACAAACTTTGCTTATGATAGCTTTATGAAACAACTATCTAGCGATATATAATTTCAATACAATAACAAAGGAAAATAAAATGAGAAAAATACTTTTATCTTTTATGCTTGCTTTAGGACTTACCTTAACAGCCCAAGCATCAACCCAAAACCAAAATGCCAAAGCAATGCCAGAAGCCACCATTAAAAAAATGGACAGACAAATGAGCAAACATAAAGCCCGTTCAAGAAACTTTAACAGTACAAAAGAGTTTAACCGAAAACAGTATAAACGTACGAACAAAACACATTCAAAAAACATGAAATATAACAATGGCTACAACTACAACAATCAACGCTATAGAGAGGACTATCGTCCAACAAGACAACGTGGATACCGCCATAGTAAAAGAGGTTGGATACTTGCTTATCAATACGACAGAGCTTCATTTTATGACAACGAAGGCTACTTTTACGGATACTTTAACAGACATGGATACTATTTTGAAGATGTATTTTATAGATATGATAGATACTATACCTATAGAGATCGCATCAGAGGTCGTGGACTGTTTAACCGTCAGTACTATATGCCTGTCAATGCAAGATACTATGGCTTTGAAACCAACTCTGTTTCACCATACCCACAAAGAGGTTATGATAACAGAAGTCATGAACGAGGCTATGATAGATACTAAACTTGCTATAATGACAGTATGAAATTAGCAAGTATAGATGTAGGACTCAAACGTATAGGCGTGGCGATTTGTCTTTCAAGTGACATCGTCATGCCACAAAATGCCATTTTGAGAAAAAACCGTAACCAAGCTGCACGTGATGTTAACACTTTTTTAAAAGAGTGGGAGATAGAAAAACTCATCGTGGGCTTACCACTTGATGCAGCAAGTTCAGAGGAAATGGAAAGACGCATTAAACATTTTGTCTCTCTACTAGAACTCACCATACCTGTAGCATACCAAGATGAACAAAGCTCAAGCATAGAAGCCAAAGAGCTTACACAAGGTGTTTTTAGGCACCAAAAAGATGGAAAGATAGACTCTGTTGCTGCAAAAATTATCTTAGAACGCTATTTGGTAGAAAAGTAAAAAGCTACAATCAAATTTTAGTTTAGTTTTAATTTTAGTTGTTGTATACGCTTATATGCCTTATCTATACTCTCTTCTTTAACCTCACCAGACTGAACCAAAGTCTTCACCGTACTTACAAGTAGTTTCGTACTTTTGACTTGACTAGGATCCATCTGGTTACCTATGAGTAAGATGTCATCTCCCGCATTTATAGCCAGTTTAAGCGTATTTTTAAGACCGTATTTTTTACTTATGGCACCCATTTGCAAGTCATCTGTGATGACTACACCATGATACCCTAACTTCCATCGTAACATTTTGGTTATCGTGTCATACGATAAACTTGCAGGATACTTTGCATCTAGCTTTTTGTTAAACACATGGGCTACCATGACTGTGTCAGCTTTGTCTTTGAGTAAATGATAGGGTTCTAACTCTACTTCTTTCCACAAATCTGTCACGTCTACAAAACCTTTATGCGTATCTCCCACTGAAGAACCATGACCAGGAAAATGTTTAATAGAAGTCAACACACCATTGCTGTGCATAGCATCTATAAACGTAGATGCGTACTTAGCAACGACACTAGGGTCTTTACCAAAAGAACGACCTAGTCCATGTATTACATGGTTTTTCATATTTATGTCAAGGTCTACTACGGGAGCTAAGTCATAGTTAATCCCTACAGATTTAAGTTCTGCACTCATTTTTCTGTAGGTAGATTTTATCTGAGATTGATCCATTTTGATAACATCAGATGCTTTTGGAAACTTCCCATAAAACCCATACTTACTTTTAAGACGCTGTACTTTTCCACCTTCTTGATCTACTGCTATAAGTAACTTACCGTCATGCGAACACGCTTGTAGCTCTGAAGTTAACGCTTTAAGTTGTGCCTTTGTTGCAATGTTCTTAGGTTTACTTTTATCTACAGGGTTGTAGTCAAAAAGTATCACGGAACCTACATGGTACTTGTTAATGTCTTTACATATTTGGCTACTTGGGCTAGCAGAGGTACCATAGAACCCAACCATTAACATCTGCCCTATCTTATGTTCTAAACTAACCTCTGCAAACAAAGGTAAACACAACAACCCAACAATACTCATAAACTTTTTAAACATTCGTATTCCTATTTCTAATTTCTAATTTCTAATTTCTAATTTCAATTATACCCTCTATTAGTATTCAGTTAACCTTAGATAACTACAATATGAATACAAGAGCATCAGCTTAAAAATAAATTTAGTCTCCTTTTTTAAAACTAAAATTATTTTCATCATTTTTCCTTCCCCCTCCTTTTAAATATGATGATGCTCTTTTAACTCCCTTACGGACGAGCCTATAATATAATTTTAAATTCTATTAATATTTAGTTAACCTTATAATACTATACTTATCTTACAAGAGCATCAAAGTGTATGAACTCCCTTGTCTCCCTTTTATTTTATTTGGGATTCATGCACATCATTATTTCCCCTCCTTTTTCCCTTTTTGATGCTCTTTGAAAAAATATTTAGCTATATTTGGAAATTACACAATTTTTACATCTTCATACTGTATAATCTATAAATTAACATTATAAAGGTCTACTTATGAAAAAATTACTGACACTACTTCTTGTTGTTGCATTGAGCAACTTTGTACTTGCAAAAGAAAATGCACTACCACAAATGACTATGACTGATGTTACAGGGAAAACCTATAACGTTACAGGCACAGAACAAGGTCTAAAGATACAAGGTCTTGAAGGGAAAGTAGTTTTTTTAGAGTTTTTTGGACATAAATGCCCTCCTTGTTTAGCGTCCATTCCTCATCTGATTAATTTACAAAAAAAGTATAAAGACACATTAGCCATCATTTCCATAGAGGTACAAGGCTACAACCATACTCAAACTGCAGCATTTGCAAAAGAAAAAGGTATGAACTATACTGTTATTGCTGAAGAGAAAGCATCTGCTGTTGTAAGCTACATCCAACAAAGAGCACAATGGAAAGGAAGCATACCTTTTCTCGTTGCATTAGACACCAAAGGTGATGTACAATTTGTACAAGCAGGTATGCTTCCAGAAGCATCTTTAGAAGAACTCATTACGCAACTATCTAAAAAATAAACGTAAACTTATTTTCCTTCTTACGGGAAAATAAGGAAAAGATACTTACATATTTACATGTAAAGAGATAATTTTTCATGCTTCTTATCAACTCTATAGAAAATTAAACTATAATTAACTATAAAGGATTTTTATGAAAAAACTCATATTGCTTATACTAACTACTAGCTCACTGTTATTTTCTACATCAACTATGGATACAAAAACAGCAAACGACACTTTTTCTGACTATCTAACCAAGGCTGTAGATAGTGTAGAAAATGCTAGAAAAGATGCCCTTGATGCGTTAAATACCATGGTCGATAAAGTTGACACTGCACGAAAAGAAAACAATACTACTTCTAAAAGTATTTCTACTCAAATCGTAGAAACACATGCTATATCTGAAATAGCTAGATCTACTGCTAATGTTGAATTAGTAAAAACCAAAGCAATGCTTGCAATATCAAAAGCAGTTGACAGCATTGATGCGGCATTACCTGAGAATAAAGAAAATGTTACAAATACAGCTTTAGAAATCATTATAAATGCTGTAGCTACTGTAGAAATAGCAAAGGCAAAGGCAAGTAAAAATATCGTTGAAGCAACACAGCAAGTAGAGCTAAGTAAAACCATGCCAAAAACGATACCTCATGCCGAAGAAACACTCAGCATTGCAAAAAATATTTCTGCTGTGCAAATCGCAAAACATGTCTCAAATGTTGAAATAGCCAAATCAAACTCATATATAGAAATGGCCAAATCTTCTATGGCTGACATGACTCATTCTTTTTCAACAGGTGAGAAAATGGAACTTGAAACTCTAAAAGCTAAGGCAACAGCAAAGATATCTTCATATCTCGCAGAATTAGAAGTATTAAAATCCAATATCGCATCAAAAATAGCAGAAGAAGTTGCCAAAATAGAAATAGCAGAAGCAGCAATTAAAAGTGAAAAGAAATAATCTAAGTTAGCCTCACGATACCTTCTTGTATCGTGATAATACCTTCTAGTTCAGCTTCGTAAACCCTCTCTCCAAACTTTTTAATGCTTTCATCAAAGGTAGGCGACTTTTGACAGAAATAAAAGAACTCATCTTTTTCAAGTTTACTCTCAACCTCTACACCAAACTGTGCCACAAAAGCATCAATATCATGTATGGCTTTTGCTTCATCATTTTTTAGTAACAGTGACGTACCAGAACTTTCCCCCAACCTATGAGGTAACACAAAAATACGCTTCCCCATTTTTTGTGCAAATTCAACTGAACGCATAGAGCCAGAGTTTAGGTCTGCTTGTGCGACTATCAGCATGTCCCCCAGAGCTACTACCACTTCATTTCGTACTACGAAACTCCAGCCTGTTGCACGAAATCCATCTTTAAATTGGCTCATCACTAACCCTTTATTTTCTATGGACTCTATGAGGTTTTTATTAGTCACTGGGTAACGTATATCTAGACCAGATGCCACAACCGCAATAGTGTTGTCTGCTCCAGCACCTTCATGTGCTATGGCATCTACACCCATAGCAGCACCTGAGACTACACAGACACCTCTTTTAGCCAAAGCACGTGCAAGTGTGTGCGTAAACTGCTTGGTATACTGTGAAGGTCTTCTTGTTCCTACTATAGAGACTTTGGGACGATGAAGTAGTTCAAGGTTACCTTTATAAAAAAGCTCTTTTGGGTACTTTTTCATAACATTTAATGCTGTAATTTTTTCAATCATACCTAGACTCATGCAACTCCTTTTTAGCATGATAGCTAAGAAAGTTCTTTTTGCTAAGAAGTATGGCAAATTGACATATTTTTCCTAGTTAAAAAATAGTCCAGACAAAATAAGACACAAATGCCAGTATAGTCACACCTATAATATTTAACTTTAATCCTATAGATGCCATTTGCTTGATGTGAATAATACGCGAAGACATGACTATAGCATTTGGAGGTGTTGCTATGGGCAACATAAATGCATAAGAAGCTGCTACAGTGGCAACCATAAGTAGCATCATGCCTTCTTGTTCAGGCATTGTTTTTGCAAACTCATAAAATATAGGTATGGCTATAGATGTCAATGCTGTGTTGGAAGTAACCTCTGTAGAAAACGTAACAAAAAGTGCCACAACTACAAACATCCAAAACAAAGGAAGCGTTGAAATAAAAGAAAGTTTTGTCGCAATGTCAGCAGCAAGTCCTGTACTTGAAAATGCAGCCGCTATACTAAAACCTGCCCCAAATAGAAAAATGATTTCATACGGCATTGAGCGTGTATCTTCCCACTCAAGGAAACCAACATGTGGTACAAACATTAAAAGACCAAAGCCAAGTAATACAAGTTTTTCATCTAGTGCCATGCCAAAACTTTGTTTCATAAATGTATTTACTACCAATACAGTTGCCAATAAAACAATAATACCATAAAGCCTTTTTTGAGTACGTGTTAATGTTGGTACTGCTTGACTTACATCCTCTACACAAACATGACTGACCCCTAAAGACAGTAAATATGGCATGATTAATAACATCAAGCCAACCACAGGGAACATATACATCATCCATTCGCCAAACGCAAGTACAGGTAAAGTATGGTCTTCTAAAAAACCTAAAAGTATCAAGTTTGGTGCTGTACCTATGGGAGTTAATATACCACCAATAGACGCACCATATGCCGTAGCCAATAAGAACCGAATTTTCAGTTGTAGGTTTTCACTTAGAAACAAAGCTATGGGCATAAGCATGAGTGTTACCGTTGTGTTAGATAAAATGGCACTTAACAGTGCTGATGTAATAGCCAAAGCATAGAGTATCCCTCTGGCAGTTTTTGGGAAAAAACTTAAGAGTTTTGCAGAAAAGTACTTGTGTAAATTTATTTTTTCAATGGCTATTGCCATCATAAATCCACCTAAAAAAAGAAAAATAATAGACTTAGAGTAGTTTGAAGTCACCGCAGTAGTATCCAATATACCAAATATAGGAAAAAGTAAAATGGGTAAAATAGACACAGCCCCCAAAGGCATAGCTTCATTTGTCCATAGTGTTACAAGAAATGCCACCAGTCCTATGAGTGTTGCATGTTGTGTTGAAAAAGCTACTAATGCTAAAAAACCAAATGCCAATCCAATCGTAATCGCAATACCAATGCCCTTCATCTAGTTCTCCTCATAAATTCTATCTATATATACTAGCTCAACATCTTTAAAAATATTGTTTGCACTTTTCAATGCTTTCATCGTTATTTTATGTGGATGACCAATGGCCACAGCATATCCTTTTTTCTTTGCAATCTGTACAGCTTTTTTAAGTTGCTTATGAATATAAGGCACAGTATGCACATTGTCTATAAATATGTCTCTTGAGACATAAGCATCACCAAAAGAACGTGTAATCTGACGTACCTTAGAACTACCGATGGTTCTGCTGTCTATAAAAATAAACCCTTCGTCTCTCAAGACTTTGTAGAGTTTTTTCATTGATTTTGTATTGGAGGTAAATACGGAACCTGTATGGTTATTGACATAGCGTACATGGGGAAACAGTTTACGAAGTTCTTTTACTCTCTCTTTTATCTGAGTAGCACTAAAATGTGTCAACAATGTTTTATATTGTGTATTAAACTGTGCGTTCCCAGACTCCATAGGTAAGTGTATCATCGCATGCTTCATACCTCTTGCTAAGTGATGTGATGTCATAGAGAGTTCTGAAGGTGGGAATATGGCAGGAGTCATGACAAGACCTGTTGCTTTTATGGCATGTATTTGACTTTTTTTCGACACATCATCTATGATGATAGCCAATCTAGGTTTTTTTGATTTTGTAAACAAAGAAGTCTTAACAACTTTAGGTGCTTCCACTGGCTTCTTATTTATTTTTGTGATTTTTGCTTGTGTATTTTGACTTTTAACTTTTTTGACTCTTATTTTTTCAACTATATTTTTCTTCTCTTTGGGAATACTTTTATACTTTTCTACATGCTTGACTTCTTCTTTTGGTTTGGTAATTTTCATCTTCGCTAAATCTTCTAAAAGTTTTTTAGTGGTGTAGCTACCTTCAATCTCACCACTTTGTATCGCAGTAGAAAGTGCATCGCTGTTTTTACCCATATAAAACCCAAATGCTACAAATGAACTCATGAGTAAGAGGGCAAAAAATATAAAGAAATTTCTCTTCACATTACTTTTGTTTTTTTTCTTACGTTTTCGGGGTTTTACGGTACGCTTCTTGGCTGTAGGTTTTTTCTTGATTGTAGGCTTTTTCTTGGTTGTGATTTTAGTTTTTATAGGAGATTTCTTTTTTTTAGGTTGGACAGCCATTAAATTCGCTTCAAATATATTTTAAACATTATAGCAAGAGAATAAAAAGGTAGAATTAATTTGGAAAATATTGTAGAGTAACTAACGTAATATTTTTAGTTAGTTTGCTGTAGATTTGATGGTTTATGAAAGGGAGGCTACAAGTAGTAGCTGACCAAACATATCCATCAAAGATATAGTGAAATAACTAAAAAGATTAGTTAGTATCTTGGTTAACTATTTTGCCGGCTGATATCCATGGCATCATTTCTCTAAGAGAGTTACCTGTTTTAGTGATAAGTTTTTCTTTATCGTTTGCACGTTCAGCGTTCATACGAGGGTAACCTGACTGACCTTCTAAGATGAAGTCTTTAGCAAATCTACCATCTTGGATTTCAGTTAAGATGTCTTTCATTGCTGCTTTTGATTCAGCGTTGATGACTCTTTTACCAGAAACATAGTCTCCGTACTCAGCTGTGTTAGAAATAGAATATCTCATATCAGCAATCCCACCTTCGAACATAAGGTCAACGATGAGTTTAAGCTCATGTAGACACTCAAAGTATGCAAGTTCTGGTGCGTAACCAGCTTCTGTAAGTGTTTCAAAACCAGCTTGAACAAGTGATGTTACACCACCACAAAGTACTGCTTGCTCACCAAAAAGGTCTGTTTCAGTTTCGTCTTTAAAAGTAGTTTCTATAATAGCCGTTCTACCACCACCGATAGCCGATGCATAAGAAAGTGCTAACTCTTTAGTAGTCCCTGATGGATTTTGTCCAACTGCGATAAGGTCTGGTATACCACCACCTCTTACAAACTCAGAACGTACTGTATGTCCTGGAGCTTTTGGTGCTATCATCGTTACATTGATGTCTGCTCTTGGAGCGACTCTTCCATAATGGATGTTAAAACCATGTCCAAATGCTATTGTAGCACCTTGTTTAAGGTTTGGCTCGATTTCTGCTTCATAAATCTCTTTTTGATTTTCATCAGGAAGAAGGATCATAACCACGTCACCTTTAGCAGATGCTTCAGCTACTGTAAGTGTTTCAAAACCTTTAGCCTCAGCTTTAGCCCATGAAGAACCATCTTTTCTAAGACCTACAACAACATTTACACCAGAATCTCTTAAATTTTCTGCGTGTGCGTGCCCTTGTGAACCGAAACCGATCATTGCTACTGTTTTAGATTTGATGATATTGATATCACAATCTTTGTCATAATATACATTTAAAGTTGACATGTATTATCCTTAGGTAATTTAATAAATTTCGCGATTATACCTAAAACTAGCTTATTGTGCCTAGTGTAGAGTCTAAATGTATCTCATGGTATTTTGTTTCAAACTCTTGCTTACTAAGAGGCTTGGAAAAATAATACCCTTGGAAAATGCTGCAGCCATTTTCTATTAAAAAGTTATATTGTTCTTCTGTCTCTATTCCCTCTGCAACAATGTCAACATTAAATATGGTTTTCATAGATAAAATCAAAACTAACATCATTTCATCAGTAAAGTCCTGCCCAATACGAGATACAAATAGCTGGTCAATCTTTAACTCATCAACTGGTAAATTTTTTAAAGTACTTAAAGACGAATATCCTGTTCCAAAGTCATCCATTGAAAATGAGATACCCCATTCTTTTAATGAACTCATTATCTTTACAATCTTATCAATATCTCCTGCAAAAAGTGTCTCTGTGACCTCAAATATAATTTTATTTCGATTATTTCTTGTTAAATATTTTTGACATAATTTATGCACATCCTTTAAAAATGTTGGATGCAAAAATTGTTTTACACTTATATTGATAGAAAAATGTTCTAATGCTATATTTTTTTGCTCCCATTCTTTTAATGTTTTAAACGACTCTTCCAAAATATAATTTCCAAGTTCTACAATAAAGCCTACTCTCTCGGCAATCTCAATGAAATCAACTGGTGAGATACGGCCTAAGACCCTATTTTCCCAACGTACAAGTACTTCAACACCTATAATTTTTTTCTCACAATTGAATTGTGGCTGATAGTTTAATAATATTTCATTTTTTTCTATAGAAAATCGTAATCTTCTTTCAATTTCTAATTTTTTATCTACTCTAGCTTGTAAGTCATTACTAAAAAGAATGACACCATCACGTTCTGTATCTTTCAACACTGACATTGCGATATCGGCTTCCTTTACAACATCACTCGCATTTCGATTTAAATGGCCAAGTACATTAATCCCAATACTCGCACTTAAATACAACTGATGTTGTTCAACTTTATATGTTTTCTTTAATTTATTTCTTAACCTATCTGCAAATACTTGTGCATGCTCAACAGCAATTTTTTCCGTATCATATTCTTCACCAACAATAATAAATTCATCCCCACCTAACCTCGCTGTGATATGTGTGTCTCTACACATCTGTGTGATTCTTTCCCCCACTTCTACCAAAAGGGCATCACCCACTTTATGTCCAACTGAGTCATTTATAGTCTTAAAGTAATCAAGGTCAATGAGCAATATATATCCATACTGTTTATCATTTTTCAATGTATTAATCAACGTATCTAAATGTACTAAAAAGAAACGTCTGTTGTAGAGTCCTGTTAAGCTGTCAGTTTGTGCTTCGTAATATATTTGCTGAATTGAGGTATAACTTTGATTTGCCGCATAAAGTAACACAGCAAATAAAGATACTGTTGCAATAGTAAGAAAATACCCGTACCACATATCTAACAAATAAAAATAGGCTACTAAGGGTATCATTAATATCAGTAACGAGGGAAAAAACAACTTTTTATCTGAACCCAAAAATGTGGATACGATAATGGCCATTAAAAGCTGAAAGAATATGACTATATAATGTAAATTGGTTTCTGACTCTTACACATAAAGTATAAATATCATACTCCACAAACCAAAAATAATATACATAAAATAACGTACTTTATTGTACCATTTATTTAAATCATAAAACGTCATATTTAAGATATCTAACTCTAGGTAAAGACTCCATCCCCAAAGACAGACTACATTGACCACACAATACCACGCAAGTGCTATAAAAATAACATCATGTATCCAACATGTAAAAACATAGATTGCCCCTAGTAAAAGGTTTATAAGCATCAATAGTATAACTTGCTTTTGCATGTAAAGATAAAAATAATTTTGATTCATTAAAGACTCACCCAAGGTAATATACAATGGATTATATCAGAACTTTTCAATTTAATTAACATGATTAAACTAGCTAAACTAGTTACTTATTATTATGATATAATAAATTTAGATTCATTTAAGGAGCGTAAATGATTGCAATACTTAACGAGACCATAGTTTGGTGGCATTGGATTGTCATTGGGTTTGTCTTACTTATACTAGAAATGAATACAGGTACTTTTGTGATGCTAGGTCTAGGTGTAGCAGCCATTATCGTTGGAGTACTTGATGTCACTATGCAAACCAATTTTACCACAGAGATTCTTATCTGGATAGCCCTTTCTGTCGTTGCTATCTGGTCATGGAAAAAGTGGATGAAAACACCTCATGTCAGTAACACAGGACAGTCAGACCATACACTAGATACCCGTGGCACTGTCACAGAGGAGATACACCCTCATCAAAGAGGTAAAGTTACTTTTGATACACCTGTGCTTGGTAACAGCTCTTGGCACGCTACTTCAACCCAAGAGATACAAGTGGGTGAACGTATCAAAATCATAGAAATAAACGGTCAGCTCATCGCTGTCAAAAAAGTTTAAAACAAACATATAAAACAGGAGAAAATCATGGAAGCATTAAATGTCGTTGTCATCTTAGCCATACTCGTAGTTGTCACCCTATATAAAGGTATAAACATTGTCCCTCAAGGTGAAGAGTGGTTAGTAGAAAGGTTGGGTAAGTTCTCACGTGTCTTGAAACCTGGACTAAACATCATCGTGCCTTACATAGAAGCGGTACGCCAGAAGATTACCACGCGTGACATCATTTTAGACATCCCGCAACAAGAAGTTATTACTAGAGACAATGCGGTCATTCTTACCAACGCAGTAGCCTTTGTGCGTGTTACAAAACCCGAAAATGCACTCTATGGTGTAGAAAATTTCCGTGTAGCCATACAGCAGCTCATCATGACTACTTTACGTTCCATACTTGGAGAAATGAGCCTTGATGAAGCACTAAGTAATCGTGAGCATATCAAAAACAAACTCAAAGATGCCATCATAGATGACGTAGCAGACTGGGGTGTGACGGTAAAATCTGTAGAGATACAAGACATCAACCCAAGTGCTTCCATGCAAGAGTCTATGGAACGCCAAGCAGCAGCAGAACGTGAAAGACGTGCCATAGAAACCACCGCAGAGGGTAACAAAAATGCTGCCATCTTAGAAGCAGATGGTAAACTAGCCGCCGCAGAACGTGAAGCCAAAGCCCAAATAACCCTAGCCAACGCCTCAGCTGAAGCCATCAGGATGATAAGTGAAAACATCCAAGACAAAGAACTCCCTGCAATGTTCTTACTTGGTGACCGTTACATCAATTCACTTGAAAAAATAAGCCAGAGTGCCAATAGTAAATTTGTGATTTATCCTGCAGATTTACAGGGTGCGATTAAGGGGATGTTGGGGAATGTGTTTAAGAAGTAAAGTGATAGTACTTTACTTCTCAAGTTTTTATTTTCTATAAATAATCAGTATAAACATGACACCTATGTAACACTATATGAAAAATATTTTATTCATTATACTAACCATACCCTATATATTGTCATAGTATCTATAGATAAAGTACTTAAACACCAATACTTATATTTATTGAACCTATAGCATTTACAATTACTGTTATCCTATCTCATTATATTTTGTATAAAAAAACTTCTATAATATTATTTAGCCATTTTCTATAAAAGACACAATCATTAAATTCACATCTCTATTAATTTCTTTTTGTGTAAATTGACGTTTTTTAATAAAGACAATATTAGTATTGTTTTTCTTGTTCACATCAAACTTAACATCTTTTTCTACATAGTGTTCAATAGATGCTAAATAATTAAGTGTTGACTTGTCGAGAACCTCATTATCATCTATCATATTATATTGTATAGAAAACACCAATATTATTCCTAAAAGTATAGTTATAAAACTAAGTAAAATATTTTCAACGTTTAACTTCAATGTTTTTCCTTTGTAGTAAAATTTGGTGATACCGTTGTAAGCCCTAATATTTTCCACATCTGTATGCCACCACGATAATAATATATTTTAGTTTTTGGATAGTTACTTTTCAAGAAAATATCTATAAATTTATTTACATCATTACTCCATACTCCATCATCAAAGAGTATAATATTTTTCGCACTTTCCTGATTTATATCTAACAAAATACATATTTTGTCCAATTTATGCTTATCTTCTATGAGCGATAATGGTATATTAATGGCAGAAGGTATAGTTTCCTTATTATATTGTTCTTTTAAACGAACATCTATTAAGACACTATCAATACTATGCTTATTTTTATTTTCTATGAATGATAATAATTCTATTTCAGCAATAGTCTGGATATCCTCATTGATACTAATGGTCTGGATAAGCTTATCAGGATGATATCTTTTTGTATACTCACCACCTAATTTATTATTTGTATTTTGAATACGATGTATTTTAACAGCAGAACCTAGATGCTTGGTATATACATATGATACAGTTGGTGATATTTTCACTTTACTATAATTACTGGAGAATACCATACTTATAGAGCATAAAAGAAGAAAAAAGAACTTCATTTTAGCTCCTTTTGAGGGATAATAGTTGTCAACCCTAACAATTGCCATGACTGCATACCTCCACGATAATATTTTATTTTTCCCGGTGGATACCCTAATTTAATCAGAGCTTTAATTGCTGTAGGTGATTGCCCACACCATGCTCCATTACAATATAATAATATCATCTTCGCATTTGAAAAATCCAAAGTACTATTTCCAACTGTAATCCCCAAGTACTGTAGTACATCTTTTCTTTTAGCACTTTCTGTCAAAAAAAGTTTAAAAGGGATATTTATTGCACTTGGTATAATAGATCTTTCATACCAGTTGGGTAGTCTTGCATCTATAAATATCCCCTTTTGATGTTCTAAAAATGATAAAACTTCTAGTTCCCCATAGGTTTCAACATTTTTTGCCGCGTTAAATGGTTCAATGAAAAAAGGTGGCGAAGGTCTAGAGGTTTTAGCATATGTATTTGTTAATCTTGAATGAGGGTCATCATCCCTTTTAATTTTATATACTGCCCCATGAGCTTTCACCTCAACATAAGAATCTTGCTCTAAGCTAGTATGTTCTATTCCTAAAACTACGGTAGATATAAATACAAATATAGTAAACAACTTCATATAGTTCCCCCTACAAAAATTATATTATATTATATTAAAATAATATCTAAATAAATTTATTAATCAATAAAAATATTTCCGAGACATTCTTTGTATATAATTCTGAAACTTTTAACACAGTAAGGAAATATAATGAAATACACACTACTAAAACTAATTCTCATCATAGCAGTAACAAGTTCACTCAGTCTAGCAACTGAACAGAGACATACTATTACACAAATGACGCCTGGCATGAAAATATTTAAAAAGAAAATGCGTAAAGGTTGCAGAAGTACCGCTATTAAGTTTTCTCGTGCACATACACAACATCAGTGGAGTATTATTAAAGACAATGGTTTATTACGTCGTGAAGCAAAAGCTCTTTGTCCTCATCTAGATACTTCTATACTCTCAGATAAAGAGTGGAAGAATATTTATTCATTTGTCAGTGACCATTCTAAGGACAATCCTGTTATCATCAAATGCTAAGGTATCAGCTCTACTTTGAGAAATGTTGATAATCTTTCACCCCTGACCAATCTCCACCCCATTTCCAGCCATACTTTTTAAATATCTGTGTGGCTTTGTCTTGTTTGAGTAGTACCGCCCTATCTTCATAACTATGTTCTTTATGCATTCGTTTTCTATACTTCAAAGATGCCTTATGTGAAATGCGTCCACTACGTGAAATATATGGATTTTCTATAGGGTTAATGTCTATTGCTTTCCCATACGAATGTTTCGACCACTTTTTAGAACCCGTGGCAGACCGACAGTTAAATGCAGAAGTATTATCTGCTTCTATGGACTGCCAATCATTTGCCTTATAGTATGAGACTAGTTTCATCTTATGTATAGGATAGCCAATGTCGTAAAGTTCTTTAAATATTTGTATTACCTCATCAGCCACCTCTTTATGTACTATCATCTCACCTATATGTGTTTGTCCATCAAAATCAAGATACTTCAAACGTAAATAGCGTAAATCATCTAAAGGCACAGGACAGCCTTTTTTCCATGAGCCTGCTTTTTTCATGATAGTTTGAATATCATTTGTAAGTGGGTAAACACCTATTTGAGCGAAGAGTCCTACTGTGAAACCGAGGGTAAATAGTAATAATTTTATCATGTAGCTATTATAACATAGAGAGTGCTTTATGTTATAATCTAGTTCTTACTCCATTAAGGGGTTATAAAAATAGGAAAATTTATCCATTTACACACAAATTACACAGGAACTAAGTATAATACGAAAATCAAATATCAAGGGAAAAGTATAATGGGAAACAACACATCAAATCATCACAAAAACAACTTAAATAGTATCGGCCTTCAAATAGTCAAGGCAACAATTATTTCATGTATCACTTCTAGTTTTTTAACAGCCAACTCATGTAGTGGTGGAGCTTGTGGTGTTACCATACCACATATTCCAACTGATATACAAAATAATACACAACTAAAACCATTTAATGCATCTAATAAACAACAAATAAAAGAAGGCTATAATGCTTGGGCTTTGATTGATAACGGTGGAGATAATGCCATTGGTGAGAACCGTTTTATGGCTGGTACAGATGTTCACTCTCTTTATAAAGATGGAGATAAATTATCTTTATTTGGTCTTATTACTAGTGAAAGTTTAATCAACGGTAAAGTATCTTATGCCTATCCAATACTCTCTAACAGTTTCCTAGTAGAAGGCTCTTATAGTCATACAAATTATACACTGGATATTGCTTTTCCTGGTGCTACAGGAATAGGTACAACGAATGCCGTTGAGGGAAAAATTATTTACCCTGCCATTCGTTCAAATGCAAAAAATTTGAACTTAGCGATATCATTTAACAATAACAATATCAACGATGAAATCACTAACGAGGGTGTCGTTACAAACAGTGGCAAAAGTTCATATGAGGCAAATGCTTACATAGATTTAGAAACAAAGAATTATCCTTTATTTACTCTTCCCACAAGTCATAAATTTTATCTAGGGATAAGTGCAGGGTATTTGAGTTTTGATAATAAAGATAATGAAAAATTAGATCAACTTACCTATAAGACAAAAGGTTCCTACACAAAGATAAATCTAGAATATAAAAATACCCTCTTACTTTCTGAAAAAACAAGTATTGAGTCTAATTTTAGATCACAATATGCCCTAAATAACAAAAACTTAGATGACAGTGAATCATTTACTATTGGTGGTATCAACGGTGTTAAAACTTATGAAGAAAGTTCTGTTTATTCATCAAATGGTATTTTCGCAAGTATAGAGGCAAAATATAAATTACCTAGACTAGGTGGCTTAAACAATAGCGTTGGAACTTTTTATGATTATGGAAAAATATGGGAATCAGACAGTATTTTTTCTTCTAGTGAAGATATATCTGTTCAAGATGCTGGTATAGGTTTCTATACCCACTATAAAACATTTTTCTCAAAAGCTCAAGTAGCATTTGAACTTGGAAATTCTGATATCTCTACAAAAGACGATAAAAATTATCGTGTGATCCTTCAAGCAGGTTTTGTATTTTAAACAAAAAGTTGAAGCTTGACTATTAGCCTCTTCATGGAAAGATTAGAGGCTTTAAAACACTAATCTGATATAATCTATCTATGAATCAAACAACATACTTAACCTTTTTTAAAGGTATACAACTATGAATGCCTTTGCCATACAACTTACCAATGGATGTCTGGCTTCAGACATCGAACTTGAAGACCAAAATACCTTTCAAGCACTACAAAAAATGGGTGCCATTGAAGAAATATCTGGCTTATGGAAACTACACTCTCTTTACCGTGCTGGACGACTCTACATTGGTCAGCAAGGAAAAGGCTACGTCGAAGCAGAGTTCAAAGAACAAAAAGACCTCCTCGTAGAACCTGACCATTTGGGCGATGCCAAACATGGTGATGAAGTGGTAGTCAAACGCATCATCGCTAGACGTGGACGAGCTAGTGGTAAAGTGGTAGCAGTCATAGACAAAGCCCACCTCTTTACCATCGCATACACGCACCGTGACGAGCAAGGTAACTTTAGCATCCTCAACATCCGTACTGGAGAGCCTACCCATGCAGTGATGGAAGGTATGGACTTAAAAGCCTTTAAGCTGGGCACCGTACTCAAAGTAGATATAGATGATGACAAGGTTTTGGAAGTCTTTGGACACCTCGCAGACCCTAAAGTAGATGAAAAGATTTCTTTAGCTCTTTACCATAGAGAAGATGCCTTCCCACAGGAGTGTGTCACAGAAGCACTTGATGTAGAAAACATTGTCACTAAAGAAGAACACCCTGACAGAATAGACCTTACGCACCTAGATTTTTGTACCATCGACCCAGTCACAGCAAAAGACTTTGATGATGCCATTTATTTTGACATGGAAGCACATACACTTTACGTTGCTATAGCCGATGTAAGCCACTATGTACCCTACTTTACAGCCATAGACAAAGAGGCAAAAAAACGAGGCTTTACCACCTACTTGCCACACAAGTCTTTTCCTATGCTCCCACGTGAACTAAGTGAAAACATCTGTTCTCTTAAACCCAAAGTAGACAGACTTGCCTTTGTCGCCAAAATAGCACTAGACAGAGCTACACTCAAACCTGTAAAAGAAGAGTTTTTTGAAGCCATCATACACTCTAAACACCGTTTTAACTATGATGACATAGACAAAATCATAGACAACAATGGAAGTGAAGCTACAGGCAAAGTAAAAGAGATACTCCACTACCTACTTCCACTGTATGAGGTTACCAAACGCTTGCGTAAATCACGTCTTCAAAATGGATTTGACTTTAGAAGTGAAGAAACCAAGATTGCTCTAGGTGCGGACCATTTACTCAAAAGTACGCAAATAGAAACAGGCACGCCATCACACTCTCTCATAGAAGAGTGTATGCTCCTAGCCAACCAAGCTTCAGCGAAACGATTTGAAGGTGAAGGAGATGGCATATTCCGTATCCACGAACCACCACAGCTTAGCCGTATAGAGCAACTTCTCACAGAGCTTGCAGCCATTGGTTTATATGTAGAAGAGTACGAAGACAGCCCATCACTCATCCGTGCCATCCAAAAAGAAGCCGACAAATTGGGCTTAGCTTCAGAAGTAGATGCCATGGTCATCAAGTCTCTACGACAAGCCCAATACAACGCCCACAACGTAGGGCACTTTGGACTAGGGTTTAGCCACTACAGCCACTTCACCTCACCTATCCGTAGGTACTCAGACCTCATTTTACACAGGCTCATCAAAACACAACTACGCCAAGATAAAGAAGAAGCCTCTTACTTGTTACGAAACATAGAGCCACTCTGTGCTAGAGTTTCCGAACTAGAACGCGAAGCCACCAAATGTGAATGGGACTTTCGAGACCGTAAGTTTGCACGTTGGGCAGAAGAACATCTAGGTGAAGTCTTCGATGCAGAAGTGGTAGAAGCAGGAGAAGCAGCAAAAGCTGTACTGCTAGGAGACATCAAAGGTATCACGGTAAACCTACATGGTGACAATGTCATGCTATTTGATAAAATACGCGTGAAGATAAGTGAAGTAAATATCGCTCAAGCTGTGATTATGACTGAGATGGTGGAGAAACTTTCTAAAGAAGAGATGGAGTTGTAATGTACCAAAGAGAATTTGACCAACGCCTTCGGCAATCACTCCCTAAAGCAGTACTTTTTTATGGTGAAAACGACTATATGGTTGACCATTACATAGAAATGTATGTTAAACAAACAGATGCAAAAGACTCCATGCTTTCTTTGTATCATGATGAATGGAACTTTGAACAAGCGAAAAACTTTTTATCTCAAACTTCACTCTTTGGGGGCACAAACCTTGTCGTCATAAAGCATGAAAAAAAGATACCTAAAAAAGAGCTAGATATCCTCGTAGCACTTGCCAATAAAAATACTGACAATTATTTCATCTACTCCTATACAGGAGCAGGAAAAGATGCCAAGTCCATGCAAGCAGCCTTTACAGACAAAAAAGGTGGGATATGGGTACGTTTTTTTGAGCCAAACATACGTGATGGTGTGGCTATACTTCAACAAAAAGCCCAAACCATACAGCTAGACATCGACCACTATGCCTTACAACACCTTATGCTCGTACTCAACAACAATCTAGCACTTTGTGCAAATGAACTAGACAAACTAGCCATACTTGGTACAAAAGTGACAGGCAAAGACATAGACAGACTTGTCTACTCTACTGCACCACTTGCTACAGAACAACTACTCATAGACTTGTTCAATAAAAAGCCTATTACTGACACCATTACAAAACTACTAGACATAGGAGAAGATGAAGCAGCCATACTTCGAGCGACTCAATACTTCGTCAATCAAATCTTCCTCTTTCATGCTTACATCAAACTCAATGGTCATGTAGATTCAGCTGCCATACTAGGCTACAAACTCCCTAAACCCATAGAAGACCAAAAAGCACAACTTGCACTTAAAGTAAAGTCGGCATCATTGTTAAAAATATTTGAACATTTACTGGAAAGTGAACTACTCATAAAAAAAGCTCCAAATACACAAAAAGAAGTATTGCTTTATAGTATGCTTATAAAATTACAGAGTTATCTTTAGGAATTAGGAATTAGGAATTAGGAATTAGGAATTAGGAATTCTAGTTTAAGAAACTTAAAATAAATAAAGATTTGTGATTAATTGTACTTAGATTTGAAAGTTTAGGTAAAGATTATAGTAGACAAATATTTTTGATAGTTTGTGCTTAGATTTTATTGAGGAGTAAAGGAAGCTACGTTGGTAACTGACTGCACCCATCTTTCAAAGATGAGTGCAAATAATCATAAAGATTATCTATTTGAGACTATGCGAACATTTCTCTCATTACGCCACCAAACCACTCTCTAGTAGCTTTAGCTGTACCTGCAGATCTAAACTTACCGTTTCCATCTTTAGGCTTAGGTACTGAACCTTTACCTTTAAGTACACCAGACTTGTCTGCTGAGAATGTATGTGTTACCATAATTGCTTCTTCTGGTTTACCACCTACCATTGAGAAACATACGTTTGCTGCTTTGGCTGGAAGACCTTTGATTGGATCATCAACTTTACCATTAAGTTGTGCAACTATTTGACCAGCGGCTCTATGAGCACCCCAGATAGCTGTTTGTCCTGATGGTGGGATTTTGTGAGTAACAGCATCACCGATAACATAAACATTTTTATCTGATTTAGATTTAAAGCTGTATCCGTCCATTGCTGCATATCCTGCACCATTGTGTTCAATGTCTGCCATAGCGATAACAGGTGAACATTTATTGATAGGGATAAGGTTACATACTTCGTATTTCTCAGTTTTAGAAACACCTTTTTCATCATCTGCATCTTTAAATTCTGTATACGTAATAGTTTTTGCTACAGTATCTACATCAGTAACTTGTGTAAGTCCTTTGTATTCAATAAAGTCTGCAAATAAATCCTTCCATGATTCTTTAAATGCTTTACCTTTTGCAAATTTTCCACCTCTTGTATCAAGAACAATTACTTTTCCTTTGATACCTTCATTTTTAAGGTAGTTAGCGATCATTGCTGTTCTCTCATATGGAGCTGGAGGACATCTAAATTTACCTTTTGCTGGTGGTACGATATATACGTTACCATCATCCATATTTTCAAGTTGTCTTTTAAGGGCAACATGCTCGTTACCTGGCATAAGTGCAGCTGGACAAGCTGCTGCTACAGATCTAACTTTTGCTGCATCCCATTTTGGAAATTGTTTTTCATAGTCATATGCAATACCTGGAGAAAGTACCAGAATATCATAACCAATTGTACCTGCAGTTGATGTTGTCACTGTTTTTGCAGCTCTATCTATAGATACTACTTCAGAATTTACAAAATCATATCCGTGTTTTGCAGCTGGTTGAGCATAGTCACCAACAAACATGCTAAGACTCATGTTATCAAGTCCACCAAGTAATCCATTTGATAATGGACAAGCCATATGCATAGATCTTTTTTCGATAACCGTTACATCAATGCTCTTGTCACTTTTTCTAAGTGCTTTTGCCATTGTAAGTCCACCAAAACCTGCACCAACGATTACTACTGATTTACCAGTTGTTTTTGTTGCTCCTGCTTTTGCTTCACTTGCTACTGCCATTGTTGGTAGTGCTGCTGCGGCTGCTGCCACACCTGCGAGTTTAAATGTATCTCTTCTATTCATTGCCATAATGTCTCCTATTAGAATTAATTTGTTAATCTCTTTACATAATATAAAGTAATCAAATTATGGCAGAGAAATATCTAATCGTATAGTTTTACTGAAGATATACATAAATTATTTTGAATATGTATCGAAAAGACACAAGGAATAAAAAAGAGATTAGTTGAGATTATAGTTAGTATAATGTATGGTAAAAAACCATACATTATTTAGGGGCTACGCTTGGATGAGCTCTGCCGAATATTTGGATAATGGTACAACTTTTGCTTCAGTTGCTACAAGTTTTTTTGCACCACGTCTGCCAAATTCTGCTTTATGTTCTTGTTTAAATGCATCAAAAAATTCTTGGAATTTATTTGGTCCAAGTACTGCTACTGCCCAAATGTTATCGTCTGCGTCAATTTCTAAAACAATAGATGCCAACCCTTGATTTGCAGGGCCACCTACTACTTTTCCACCTTGCTTTGGATCATAAGCGGCTAAGTGGGAAGAACAAACAAATACACCTGCTTTATCATAAGCTAACGTTTTACCCGTTGACGGCACATACTGGAACATACTCATTGCTTTTTGTGGGTGTGTTAACTGATGTGCACAAATAGCTGAAAATGCAACGATAGTACCTTTAGCCCCTACACCTGATTTATAGATGTACTCTGTCCCATCTTCTGCTTTTAATTTGATATCTTTATCTGTTGGTTCAAGTAAATCTACCATAAGTGCAGGTGTTGCAGCATGAGGGTACATAAAGAAATAATTTTCTTCTTTTACTAATTTACTGGCTTTTAGTGCGTTACCCTCAGCATCTTTAAGTTGTACCTTTTCAAATGTTTGAAATAAACTTCCGTCTTCTGCATAAAGTTTTTGAGTCATAAGTGATGGAGCTACTGCTACTGCCATTGCCGTTGTACCTGAGAGTTTTAAAAAATTTCTTCTTTCCATAATGTGTTCCTTTAGTATAAGTTAAGTCAATCAAATACTACAATATAATTGATTAATGTCAAGGATTTGGAACAGAAATTGTGCAAAACACACACTAATGTGCGATTAAGTGTCATTATTGTAGTATTACGCTTCCAAAATTCTTGCTCATTTTTGGACGGATTGAAATACTATTCGCATTTCTATGGGCTATTAAACCAAAAGGAAACAATATGACTTGTTACGAAACACTGTTTGTAGTTAAACCTACACTTACAGACGAAGAGACTGCAGCACAGATTGCAAAAATAAAAGATATCGTTGCTAAAAATGGTGGCGAACTTCTTGCTACTAATGATATGGGCATGAGAAAACTTGCTTACCCTGTAGAAAAAAATGACAGAGGGTACTACACTGTTCTTTTCTACAAAGCTGAAGGTACACTTATCAACGAGCTTGAGAGAAATCTTAAAATCAATGAAGAAGTTATCAAGTTTTTAACTGTTAAGTATACTAAGCAAAAAGAACTTACTCAGTTTAATAAACTAGTAACTGCAGCAAATAAAAAAGCTGAACCTGCTCCTGAAGCAGCACCAGTTGTAGAAGCTACTCCAGTTGTAGAAGAAACAACAACTGAAGAAACTGCACCAGCATCTGAAAAAACAGAAGCGTAAACCAAAGCATTTAACAGGAGCAACCTTATGTACAACAAGATAATTTTAGCAGGAAACCTTACAAGAGACATTGAAGTTAGATATACACAAAGTGGTGCTGCCATCGGCAATACTGCCATAGCAACATCACGTAAATTTAAATCTCAAACAGGTGAACAGAAAGAAGAAGTTCTTTTTGTTGACATTACTTTTTTTGGTAGAACCGCTGAGATTGCAAACCAGTACTTACGTAAAGGTAGCAAAGTTTTAGTAGACGGAAGATTGAAGTTAGACCAGTGGACAGCACAAGATGGAAGTAAAAGAAGCAAGCACTCAGTGACTGTGGAAAACC
>Ga0256840_1000864_pt1 | contig 30138 bp, 18 predicted proteins | sample 355202metaG_FD_185969 | JGI IMG/M metagenome (GOLD analysis project Ga0256840, IMG submission 185969) | Hydrothermal vent microbial communities from Mid Atlantic Ridge, Atlantic Ocean - 355-202 | ecosystem: Environmental > Aquatic > Marine > Hydrothermal vents | place: Atlantic Ocean: Mid... | reverse complement strand
CACCACGGTATTGCCGTTGTCCACGAACCTGGCCAGGACATCAAGCAGGTGCTGGATGTCGGCCGGGTGCAGGCCGGTGGTCGGCTCGTCGAGGATATAGAGGGTGCGGCCGGTGGAGCGCCGGGACAGCTCCCGCGCCAGCTTGACCCGCTGCGCCTCGCCCCCCGACAGGGTCACCGAGGACTGGCCCAGGGTGATGTACCCCAGGCCGACATCGCAGACGGTCTGCAGCCTGTTGCTGACCGGCGGGATGTTACGGAAAAATTCCAGGGCCTCTTCCACGGTCATGGCCAGGATGTCAGCAATGTTCTTACCCCGGTAACGGATCTCCAGAGTCTCGCGATTATAGCGCCTGCCCTGGCAACGCTCGCAGGTGACATAGATATCCGGCAGGAAATGCATGGCGATCCGGATCACCCCGTCGCCCTCGCAGGCCTCGCAGCGGCCTCCCTTGAGGTTGAAGCTGAACCGGCCCGGCCGGTAGCCCCGGGCCCTGGATTCGGGCAGCCGGGCGAGCAGCTCGCGGATCGGTGTCAGGACCCCGGTATAGGTGGCCGGATTGGAGCGCGGCGTCCTGCCGATGGGGCTCTGGTCGATGTCGATGACCTTGTCGATCTGTTCCAGGCCGGCAACGCAGCTCCGGGCCCTGGCCACCCGGCCCCGTTCCTGGAAATACCGCCTGGCCTCGGCAAACAGGGTCTCGATCACCAGCGAACTCTTGCCCGACCCGGACACGCCGGTGACGCAGATCAATGCACCCAGGGGAAAGCCGACCGTGATCTTTTTGAGATTGTTGGCTGTCGCATTTTTGACGGTCAGCCAGTACTTGCGGCCTTTTCGGATCCGCCGCCGTCTGGCGGGCACGGGAATCTGTTTCCGGCCCGAGAGATAGGCCCCGGTGAGCGAACGTTCGCAGTCGAGCAGGCCGGCCACCGGACCGGAGTAGAGGATCTCGCCGCCATGCACTCCGGCGCCGGGACCGATATCGAGCACATGATCGGCCGTGGCAATGGTATCGGTGTCATGCTCGACCACGATCACCGTGTTGCCGAGATCGCGCAGGTTGAGCAGGGTCTTGATCAGCTTGTTGTTATCGCGCTGGTGAAGACCGATGCTCGGCTCATCCAGGATATAGAGCACGCCGGCCAGGCCGGAGCCTATCTGCGAGGCCAGGCGGATCCGCTGGGCCTCGCCGCCGGACAGGGTGCCGGCCTTCCGCTCCAGGGAGAGATAGCCCAGGCCGACCCCCTGGAGGAAGGAAAGGCGCTCCAGCACCTCCTTGAGAATCGGAGAGGCGATCACCTGCTGCCGGCCGTCAAAGCTCAGGCTCTCCAGCTCGCTGATCAGGCGGTCGATGGGCAGCCGGGTCAGATCGTTGATGGACCAGGGACCTATGCGTACCGCCAGGGCTTCGGGCTTGAGACGGGCGCCCCGGCAGCGTGGACAGGGCTGCTCGTTCATGAACCGCGCCACCTCTTCACGCACCCGTGGCGAGGAGGTCTCACGAAAGAGCCGTTCCAGGCGGGGGATGATGCCCTCAAACGGGATACTGGAGATCAGCTGCCGCCGACCGCGCACGTGGTGGAACTCAATCCGTTCCCGTCCCGTGCCGCGAAGGACCTTGTCGCGGATCTTGCGGGGAAGCTCCTGCCAGGGTGTGGCGGGATCAAAGCCGTAGTGACCGGCCAAGGCCCGGATCCAGTGGCCTGCATGGGTGGAGAGCTTGCGCCGGTTCCAGGGGGCGATGGCGCCCCCGGCCAGGCTGAGGGCGGGATCGGGCGCCACCAGCTCCTCGTCGATATACTGGTGCACGCCCAGGCCGCCGCATTCGGGACAGGCCCCCTGGGGGTTGTTGAAGGAAAAGAGCTGGGTGGTCAGCTCGGGCACCGAGATGCCGCAGCGGTGACAGGCCGCGGACTCGCTGAACAGCACCTCCTCGCCGCTCTCCGGGAACAGCGCCAGCATGCTCCCCTCGCCGAGCCGCACCGCCGTGGAGACCGACTCGTCCAGGCGGCGGCGGATGTCCGGTTTCAGGACCAGCCGGTCCACCACCGCCTCGATGGTATGGCGCCGGTTCTGCTCCAGCCGGATCCCGTCGGCCAGCGACAGAATCCCGCCGTCCACCCGCACCCGGACAAAGCCCTCCTGCCGCAGGTGGAGCAGGACCTGTTCATGCCGCCCCTTGCGGCCGGTGACCAGGGGAGCGAGCAGGATCACCTTCTCACCCTCGGGCCGGGCGAGCAGATTGTCCACCATGTCCTCGATGGACTGGGAGCGGATGGCCTGCCCGCACTGCGGGCAATGTGGCTGTCCGGCCCTGGCAAAGAGCAGGCGCAGGTGATCATAGATCTCGGTGACCGTGCCCACGGTGGAGCGGGGATTTCTGCTGGTCGTCTTCTGCTCGATGGAGACCGCCGGTGACAACCCCTCCAGCAGGTCCACGTCCGGCTTGTCCATCTGGCCGAGAAACTGGCGGGCATAGGTGGAGAGCGACTCCACGTAGCGGCGCTGTCCCTCGGCGTAGAGGGTGTCAAAGGCGAGGGTCGACTTGCCGGAACCGGACAGACCGGTGAAGACCACCAGCCTGTTCCGCGGCAGGTCGACGGAGATATTCTTGAGATTGTGCATCCGGGCACCCCGGATACGCAGAAATTGCGGTTCCATGAAAACTGTTCCGATCCCCGGCCGGCAGACAGTAAACGTACCGGCATTTCAAAGTGGATGCCGTCAACGCCGGACTGTTGCGACAAACTGCTGGTGATCCACCTTCATGCAGCGGTCCATGATCACGATCAGTCCGGCCTCCCCGGCCAGCCGGGCCGCCGGCTCGTTGACAATGCCCTCCTGCATCCAGACAACCCGGGCGCCGATGGCCATGGCGTCCCGGACAACGGGCTCCACCCGGTCACCGCGGCGGAAGATATCGACCACATCGACGGGCCCGGGAATGGCCCGCAGATCCGGATAGCAGGGGCAGCCCAGGATCTCGTCCTGACCGGGATTCACCGGAATGATCCGGAAGCCGGCCTCCTGCAGGTAGCGGGCCACCTGGTTGCTGGGCCGTTCCGGCCTGGGCGACAGACCGACCACGGCGATGGTGCCGGCACGGGCGAATATCTCACGGATGACTGTTACGGGGGCGAGCTGCATGACCATCGGCCGGTGCTCCTTGTGGTGCCGGCTTGATAATATCGTAAAAGTATCGGCATGTTCAGGTGGTTGCCGTTAGCGCTGAACTATTACACAAAATCATTTACCGCCATAAGGTGGTGTGGTAGATTGCCATATTCAGCCAATGATCAGAGTCCCGACGACCGGGTCCTGCAGAGACAATTACCACACACACCCTTTTTGCCATCATGTATTTCCAGGATATCATCGCCGCCCTGAACAGCTACTGGGCCTCGGCCGGCTGCGTTGTCCTGCAGCCCTATGACATGGAGGTGGGCGCCGGCACCTTCCATCCCGCCACCCTGCTGCACGCCCTGGGCCCGGAGCCCTGGAAGGCAGCCTATGTCCAGCCTTCCCGCCGGCCCACCGACGGCCGTTACGGCGAAAACCCCAACCGGCTGCAGCATTATTACCAGTACCAGGTGGTCCTCAAGCCCTCGCCCAAAGAGGTGCAGGACATGTACCTGGGCAGCCTGGAGCGGTTCGGCCTTGATCTGCTGCAGCACGATATCCGCTTCGTGGAGGACGACTGGGAATCCCCGACCCTGGGAGCATGGGGCCTGGGATGGGAGGTCTGGCTGGACGGCATGGAGATCACCCAGTTCACCTACTTCCAGCAGGCCGGCTCCATCGACCTCAAGCCGGTGACGGTGGAGATCACCTATGGCCTGGAACGGATCGCCATGTATCTGCAGAAGGTGAACTCTGTCTATGATATCGCCTGGAACAGGGAGGTGAGCTATGGCCAGATCTTTCACCAGGCGGAGAAGGAATTCTCGGCCTTCAACTTCGAGGCCGCCAATGTCGCCGACCTGGTCACCTCATTCGACAACTACGAGCGTGAGGCGCTCAAGCTCGTGGAACAGGGGTTGATCCGCCCGGCCTACGACTACTGCCTCAAGTGCTCCCATACCTTCAACCTGCTCGATGCCCGCAAGGCGATCAGCGTTGCCGAGCGAACCCGATATATCGGCCGCATCCGCAACATCGCCCGCCAGGTGGCCCGGCAGTACGTGGAACAGCGTAAGGAGATGGGATACCCCCTGCTGCAGGAGACAAAGAAGGGATGAACTATTACGGATGGTAATTAGTTCACCGCTATCGGCAATCACCTGAAAAGACCGATACCTTGGTTTTCAGACAAAAAATGGCGGAAGTGCATGGGAATCGAACCCACCTGCCAGGCTGTTCACCCGGCACACCGGATTTGAAGTCCGGGAGGGCCACCAGTGCCCTTTCCACTTCCGCGCCACGGTTGAACTATTTAATATTTATTGACCTGAAAAACAACTTTTTATTATAATAATCATCCACAGGGAAGAGAACGCGGCCGGCCTGGTGGCCAGGCGATCCTGTTCAGGTTGCCGGATTCCTCTTTCCTGCTCAGCATGCCAACCACTCAGGAGAGGATGTTTCCGTCCCGGACTTTCCATGGAATGTAAAAAGCTGGTACGCCTTATCAAGGAATGGTATCTCTGCGTCAAGCAGGAGACCATGGCGCCTGTCCGCATGATGCAGTTTGTCGACAAGCATATCAGCAACTGCGAGATCTGCCGGCAGGACCCTGATCTCCCGGGGGAGATCGAGAAGATCAGGGAATTTGTCGTTCCCGAATCCAAGATCCCCAAGGCGGTACGGGCCCAGGAGGAGAAGACCACTCCGGAAATATCCCCGGAAGAGGCCAACGAGCTCGAGCACGAGGTCAACAACGGGCGCAATCATTCCTGAACCCTGACAGCCATCCGGACCGGATTCTCCTTACCGGACCGCTTGCCCTGCCATCTCTATCCCGGTCACCCCTTGTCCCAGAGCAAACCTCCCCATCGGCAGGCCATGCTGTCCCTCCTGCTCCTGGCCTTCATCTTCTACCTCAATTTCTTCTCGCGCATTGTCTTTGCGCCCCTGCTGCCGGCCATGGAGAAGGACCTGGGCCTTTCGCACGGCCAGGCCGGATCTTTCTTTCTGATCCTGAGCTGCGGGTACTTCCTCTCCCAGGTCGGTTCCGGGTTCATCTCCTCGCGCCTGGGCCACAAGCGCACCATCCTGCTCTCCATGACCGCCATGAGCACCTGCCTGCTGCTGATGGCAACAGCCTCCTCGCCTCTCCTGCTCAAGGCCGGTTTCGCCCTCCTCGGCATGGCGGCGGGCATCTACCTCCCCTCCGGCATTGCCACCATCTCGGAACTCTTTGCCTCTGCCAACTGGGGCCGGGCCTATGGCGTGCACGAACTGGCACCCAACCTGGCGTTTCTCACCGCGCCACTGCTCGCCGCCCTGCTGCTGCCCCGGTTGCCGTGGCAGGCTGCCCTCCTCTTCCCTGCCGCCGCTACCCTGGCCGCGGCACTGTTCTATGCCCTTTTCGGCCAGGGCGCGCAACAGCGCGGTGCCCCGCCCAACCCGGGCCACTGCCGCCTGCTCTTCCGTCTGCCCTCGTTCTGGCTGATGGTCCTCCTCTTCTCCATGGGGATCACGGGTACCCTCGGCGTCTACAGTGTCCTGCCCACCTACCTGGTCGCGGCCCACCAGATGTCTCCACAGGAGGCGGGCATCCTTGTGGGGATGTCCAGGACCTTGACCCTTGTCTCCGCCCTGCTCGGCGGCTGGCTGGCCGACCGGTTCGGCAGCCGCCGGACCATGGCCGCGGTCCTTCTGCTCACCGGCACGGCAACCCTGCTGCTCGGCCTGGCCCCCACCGGCCGTGTATACCTCTGGGTCTGGCTGCAACCGCTGCTGTCGGTCTGTTTTTTCCCCGCCGCCTTTTCCCTGCTCGCCGCCATCGGCCCACCCCTGATCCGCAATGTCGTGGTCTCGCTCACCGTGCCCCTGGCCTTTGTCGTCGGCGGGGGCGTGGTACCGGCCCTGGTTACGCGGATGGCCGACCAGGGCGACTTCGGCCGGGGCCTGATCCTCACCGGCCTGTACATCGCATCCGGCGCCCTGCTGGTCCACCTGATCAGGACACGGGAAACCCGGAATTGAATAACGACAGGCTGTCACCGGTTACCGATCTCCCTGCATCCCGGTTTCTGATACTATTTGCCATTGCCCCGGCAAGCCTGTATATTGGGAAAAATTCACACCCATTCCAGCACCTGCCTCCACGACCATGACTCCGGCCCCCAAAAAAGACCTGTTCAGCCGTTTTCTCCATTCGCAGACCACCAGTTCCCTGGTGCTGATCCTGGCCACGGTAACCGCCGTCATCTGGGCCAACTCACCCTGGGCCGACCTCTACCAGACACTCAGCCACCTGGAGATCGGCACCCATTTCGCCGGCAGAACCTACCAGCTTTCCCTGGATCACTGGGTCAAGGACGGCCTGATGGCCATCTTTTTCTTTGTCGTCGGCCTGGAGATCAAGAGGGAGGTCCTGATCGGTGAGCTGTCGACCCTGAAGCAGGCCACCCTCCCGGTCATGGCCGCAGTGGGCGGTGCCATTGTCCCGGCCCTGATCTACCGGGGTCTGAACCCCGCCGGCCCCGAGGCCGCCGGCTGGGGCGTACCCATGGCCACCGACATCGCCTTTGCCCTCGGCGTTCTTGCCCTGCTCGGCAGACGGGTTCCCATCGGCCTCAAGGTCTTTCTCACCGCCCTGGCCATTGTCGACGATCTCCTGGCCGTACTTGTCATCGCCCTCTTCTATACCGAGCAGATCTCCATCCCCGCCCTTGTCCTCGGCTTTGCCCTGCTGGCCCTGCTCTCCTGGACGCTCAGGGCCTTTCGTCACCAGGCCAGCATGAATATCCTGCTCATGATCACCATCTGGGTCTGTATCTTTCTTTCCGGCATCCATGCCACCATCGCCGGTGTGCTCATCGCCATGACCATTCCCATCCGCGGCCACCTGGAACCGCAACAGTTTTTCGACCTGCTCTGCGAACATACCCAGCTCCTCCGGGAATCGGAGCTGACCAGGGAGAGCATGATCAATGAGAAATGGCAGCGCAACGCCATCGAAAAGATCTACCTGGCCGCCCAGGACATCATGCCCATCGGCGTCTACCTGGAAGACAACCTGCACACGCTGCAGGCCTTCATCATTCTTCCTCTCTTTGCCCTGTTCGCCGCAGGTGTCACCGTGGATCGGGCCATGATCGACACCTTTCCCACCAGTGTCGGTTACGGCATCATCTTCGGCCTGGTGGCCGGCAAGCAACTCGGTATCTTCACCTTTGCCTGGCTGGCCATCCGAAGCGGCATGGCCAACATGCCGGCCGGGGTCACCTGGGGCCAGCTCTGGGGCGCCGCAGCACTGGGCGGCATCGGCTTTACCATGTCGATCTTCATCAGCGAACTGGCCTTCAGGAACCAGGCCGCCATCCTGGCCGACGCCAAGATCGCCATCTTCCTGGCCTCGATCCTCGCCGCTCTCTGCGGCTACACCATCCTCCACTTCGTGCTGCCGAAAAAACAGTAACCGCCGGGACACGCACATGCCTTCACCGATCACCCCACAAACCGTGACAGGCCGGCCAATCTACAGGAGACTCTGGTTCCGGCTCGCCCTTTTTTTCCTTCTTCTTGTCACCGCTGTTGCCCTCAGCCTGCCCCTCGCCCTTCGTTACAGCCTGCGCCACTGGCTCCTTGCCAACGGGGCCGACCAGGTCGAGATCGGCACCGTCCGGGTCAATCCGTTCACCGCCTCTGTCTCCCTGCGGGACGTCACCCTCGTCCGTGACAACACCACCGTGCTGGACCGGGCCCGGATCGATCTCAACCTCGGCCTCGCCCATGTCCTCGGCCACCAGGCCTACATCCAGAGCATCGAATTTCGTCACTTCAACCTGGACCTGGAGCAGGATTCCGACGGCCGGCTCCGCATCGCCTCCTACCTGCTGCCAGAGGCATCGGAGGGGCCATCCGAAGAGACCGATGCCCCCGGCACACCCTGGATCTTCCGGGCCGACCGGGTCATGATCCACGACTCGCGCATCCATCTCACCCGACCGGACCTGGAGCTCAGCCTGGCCATCGACCAGGCCACCCTGGTCCGCTTCACCACCGCACCCGGTGACAAGTCGGGCGCCTTCTCTTTCAAGGGCCGACTCAACAACGCCCCCCTCAGCCTGGAGCTGAACACGATTCGGGTCCTTCCCGACCTGGTAGTCCAGGGCAGGATCATGGCCAGGGAGCTCAGATGCGACCGGCTGGACCGGCTGCTCGCCCCCTGGCTCGACCCCTTCACCGGCAGGCTGACCCTGAACGGCCAGGTCGGTTTTGCCAGTCTCTCCAGCGGTGTGATGACGGTGGATTACAACGGCTCTCTGGCCCTGGCTGACGGCGACATCGGCGGCCAGGCATGGAAGACCGCAGCCAGGACCCTGACCTGGAAAGGGAAGGTGCGCTACCGCGACGATCCGGAACAGGCCATGCGCATCATCACCGAGGGTACCCTGCACGGGATCTCGCTCCGCCTGGATCTTCCGCAACAGCGGCTTGCGCTGCAGGAACCGGACCTGGAGCTGCGCGGCCGGACCGTGGTCACCATCGCCGGGACGGTACGGGTGCAGAGCGATGCCTCCCTCACCGGCAGGGGCTCCCTCCTCGAGCTGCCGCCCCACCGGTTCAGTGACAAGGGCTTTCGCTGGCAGGGCACGACCTTTTACGACTCCGGCGGTGCTGCCGCCGGCCAGCAGGTCCATACCGACGGCAACCTGACGGTGCACGAGGCCGCCCTGGCAGAGCAGACCGAAGAGGCCCCCCTGGCGGCAGAAAGCTCGAAGATCTCCTGGCAGGGCAGGCTGGACTATGTGGAGGAGAAGGGAATTCCCCGACTCGGCGTGGAAGGGACACTCGCCGGCAAACAGCTCTCGGCCCGCCTGGGTGACGGCCTGCAACTGGAACAGGCCGCTCTCCAGGTCAGTGCCCATGGCTCGCTGCACCTGGAAGAGCAGGCCCGCCTCCGGGGAACCGCCTCCCTGGCCGCAGAGACCTTCCGCCTCTTCCGGCCGGCAGGCGGGAAAGAGCCCCTTCTCACCCTGGGCTCGCTGCACATCAACGATCTCGCAGCACCCGGTGGCCGGGAGATCGGCATACCACTCCTGCAGGCCGACAGCCTGGGCCTGCTGGTGCGCGGTGACCTGCCCCTGCGCATCAATGTCCCGGAAATCCGTGTGGAGGGACTTCACACCGGTGACCTTGCCACCCTCAGTGCCCGCCTGCTCCAGGTCCAGTCACCACGGGCAGAGGCTCTGGCCAATGGCCGGGAACTGGTTCGACTCGGCAGCGTGGAACTCAAGGGACTGCAGGGCGACACCAATGGCCGCCTCGAGGTGCAGCGCTTCAATTTCGACGACCTGCTGTTCCTTGCCGAAAAGGAGGCCGGGAAACCGGTGTGCCGCATCGGCGGCGCCACCCTGGCCGGGATCCACTGGTCTCCGGGATCGGAAATACGCGGGGATACACTTGGTTTTGATGATCTCTTCTGCACCCTGATCCGCCGCAGGGACGGTTCCCTGGAGGCTGCCGCCCTGCTTGCCGCCATGCGCGGCAAAACATCTGCCCCGGCTGCCGCAGCCGCGCAGAGCGTGACAGATGCCGCCGCTCCCATCCCGCTCCGGATCGGCTCTGTCATAGTCCGCGGTAAAAGCGGTCTCCACTTCGAGGACCACACCCTGGCCGTTCCCTTTGTCAGTGACCTGGCCATCGACACCCTGCAGATCACTGACATCGACTCGGGTCAGCCGCAGCAGCCGGCCCATATCCGGATGAGCGGAATCCTGGAGGAGCGTGCACCACTGAAGGTCAGCGGCACCATCAGGCCCTTTGCCGATCCCCTGGCCCTGGCGCTGAAGATCAAACTGAAGAACTATCCCCTGGCGCGGCTCTCCGCCTACACGGTCCAGTCCGTGGGCACGGCCCTTGCCGCCGGCCGCCTGAAGCTGAAAACCAGGCTGGCCATTGCCGACGGCCGCCTCGACATGGAGAACGAGGTGGTCCTGAAGAAACTGCAGACAAAGACCATCTCCAGGGAACTGGCGAAACAACTCGACAACCGCCTCCCCGTCCCCCTTGACTCGGCCCTGTCCCTGCTTCGTGATTCACAGGGCAACATTACCCTGGATGTGCCTGTCAAGGGACCGCTGTCGGACCTGAACGTGGGTATCGGCGATATCCTGATCACCGCCCTGGGCAAGGCTATCGTGCCTGCGGCCTCCTCCTACCTGGTCTATGCCCTGGGGCCCTATGCGGCCCTGGCCTACGTGGGGATGAAGGTGGGGGAAAAGATGCTGCAGGTCTCCCTGCCGCCGGTGCGCTTTGCCCCGGGATCAGCAGAAATCGACAAACAACAGAAAGAATACCTGAAACGGATCGCCAGCCTGCTCAACAACAGGCCGGAAACCGATCTCCAGCTCATGCCCATCTCCACTCCCCGGGACCTCGAACCCGGGGCAACGACCCCGCCACCACGACCGGCGCCGGACAGCGAAGAGGCAAAAACGCTGCTGCGCCTCGGCCAGGAGCGGGCAGAAGCGCTGCGGGACTATCTGGCCACCACCTGGTCCATCGACCGTAACCGGCTGATGATCAGCATGACCCGGATCATGGCCGGCGACAAGGAGACACCGCGGGTGGAGCTGCAGCTGTAGGCCGTTACCAGACCCCCTCGATGACCTCGCCGCACTGCGGACAGCGACCGTCACGGAGCTGGTTGGAACGGATGGAAAAACCCCAGCGGGTGATCAGTTTTTCTCCGCAGGCAGGGCAGTAGGTGTTCTCGCCACCCTCGCCGGGGATATTGCCCTCGTAGACAAAACGCAGACCGGCCTCAAGCCCGATCTCACGGGCCCGGCGCAGGGTCGCCACCGGTGTCGCCCCCCGGTCGGTCAGCTTGTAGGTGGGCCTGAAGGCGGTGACATGCCAGGGAATGCCGGGGTCCACATCGCGGATAAAGGTTGCGATGCCACGCAGTTCCTCTTCCGAATCGTTGAGATCCGGGATCAGCAGGGTGGTCACCTCCACCCAGATGCCGAGCTCATGCATCAGGCGTACCGTGTCCAGGACCGGCTGCAGCCTCGCCTTGCAGACCTTTCTGTAGAAATCGTCACGGAAGGCCTTGACGTCGATATTGATGCCGTCCAGGAGCCCGGCCATGTCGCGGGTGGTCTCCGCGGTCATGTAGCCGTTGCTGACAAAGACGTTCTTCAGGCCGCGGCCGTGGGCCAGCTCCATGCAGTCGCGGGCAAACTCGTAGAAGATGGTGGGCTCGACGTATGTGTAGCTGATACTGGCGCAGCCGCTGTTCTCCGCCATGGCCACGACCTCCTCGGGCGTGCGTGGTGTGCCGGTGATCTCGCCCCCGTGCATGTGGGGATACTGGGAGATGTGATAGTTCTGGCAGTGCAGGCACTGGAAGTTGCACCCCACCGTGGAGATGGAATGGGAACGGCTGCCCGGCAGAAAGTGGAACAGCGGTTTTTTCTCGATGGGATCGGAGTTCTCCGCCACCAGCCGGCCATAGACCAAGGTGTAGAGTCTGCCGTCCCGATTCTCCCGCACGCCGCAGATGCCGCGCCTGCCCGGTTTGACATGGCAGTGATGGCTGCACAGGTTGCAGACAATCCTGCCCTCTTCTTCCGTCTGGTACATCAACGCTTCATGCATGGTATCTCCCCCCTGGAATATGAGCGGCCAGGCAGACGAATCGCCTTGCCCCATAAGGCCCTTTCCCTTCTTTCTCCATACTGTAAGTACGATCTTTTCTCCTGAAAACATCTTTTCGTCCCCGGCAGGGAGACGAATCGCCATTGAAGAGCTGCCCGCCATGGATTATTGTACAATAAGCATCCGGATTCTTTTCTCTCTCCCGATCCAGCGAGGTGTTCCGTGCCCAAGACCAGGCCCCTGTCTCTCCTGCTCCTTCTGCCGTCGCTCCTGGTGCTCCTCTCCGTCACCGCCCCGGCCGCTGCCCAGAGCAACCTGCCCATGTCCGTCTTTGTCTCCATCCTGCCGGAGGTGCAGTTCGTGCAGAAGGTCGGCGGCGACCGGGTCCGGGTCCGGGCCCTGGTGCAGCCGGGCCAAAGCCCTGCCACCTACGCCCCCACACCCAGACAGATGGCCGCGCTCTCCCGGGCCAGGGTCTATTTCCGCATCGGCGTCCCATTCGAGAAGGCACTGATCCCCAGGCTCCTCGACACCATGCCCGGGCTGACCATCGTCGACCTGCGCACCGGCCTGGATCTCATCGAACTGCACGGGGACCAGGCCGGGGAACTCGATCCCCACACCTGGCTCGATCCCATGCTGGTCAAACGGCAGGCCCGGACCATCCGCGACACCCTGGAGACTCTTGATCCGGCAGGCCGTGCCACCTACCGGAACAATTACCAGCGGTTCGCGGCCGAACTCGAGAGTCTGAATGCGCATCTGGCCCGGGTTCTGCGTCCCTTCGCCGGCCAGACCATCTATGTCTTTCATCCGGCCTACGGCTATTTCTGCCGGGCCTACGGTCTGGTGCAGAAGGCGGTGGCAGCCGGCGGCAGAAAGCCCGGCGCCCGGCACCTGGCACAACTGATCGCCGAGGCCAGGGCGGATCACGTGAAGATCATTTTTGTCCAGCCGCAGTTCTCGCACAAAACGGCCACGGCCATTGCCGCTGCCATTGGCGCCAGGGTCATTCCCCTCGACCCCCTGGCCGAAGACTACCTGAGCAACATGGAGCAGATGGCGGAGCGGATCGCAGGGGCGCTGCAGGAGCGGAAATGAAGGATCAGGAGAGGCCTGGCCAGGCAAAGAGGACAATGAAGATCGTCTCCGGAGGACAGACCGGGGCCGACCGGGCCGCCCTGGACGCTGCCATCCGGCTGGGCATCCCGCACGGCGGCTGGCTGCCCAGGGGACGCAAGACCGAGGATGGCCCCCTGCCCGGCCGCTACCGGCTGCGGGAAATGGACAGCGGCCGCTACCGGGACCGGACCGAAAAGAACATTCTGGACAGTGACGGCACCCTGATCGTCTCCCTGGGTCCCCTCACCGGCGGCTCGGCCCTGACCGAGGCCCTGGCAATCCGCCATGACCGGCCCTGCCTGCACATCAACCTGGAGCTGGTGGACCGCGAGCAGGCGGCGACGACCATCGGCCGCTGGCTCCGTGAACACGCCATCAGAACCCTCAACGTCGCCGGACCTCGTGCCAGCGGCGAGCCCCGCATCTACGAGGAGGTTCTCGAGCTGCTGCTCTCCGTCTCCTGGCCAGCCTAGTGCCTGGTGGTCGGACAAACCGATGGTTAGCCATCCCGTGAGGGGTTACGAAAAAATACGGTAGTTCAAAGTGGTTGCCGATGGCGGTGAACTGGTACAGGAAAACAGATCATGGCACAACAACTTCTCTCCAGACGACAGCTCCTCTCCCTGCTCGGTGCCAGTGCCGGCGGTCTCCTTGTCCAGCAGCTGCTCAGCGGCTGTGCCGTGGACCCGGTCACCGGCCGGCAGGAGTTCATCATCATGTCCCGGGCCGACGAGATCGCCCTTGACCGGCAGCAGTCACCCTACCAGTTTTCCGCCGATTACGGCCCGGTCCGGGACCGGCGACTCAACAGCTATATCAACCGGGTGGGCCTGGAACTGGCAGCCCACTCGCACCGGCCGGACATGCCCTTCTCCTTCCGGGCCGTCAACGCCGCCTACATCAACGCCTATGCCTTTCCCGGCGGTTCCATCGCCGCCACCCGCGGCATCCTGGTAGAGCTGAACAACGAGGCCGAGCTGGCCGCCCTGCTCGGCCACGAGATCGGCCATGTCTGCGCCCGTCATACCGCGGAACAGAGTACCAAGGGCATGCTGGCCTCCCTGCTGCTGGCCGGGGCCGCCATCGCCACCAACGCTGCCGGCTACGGTGACGCCGCCGGCCTGGTCCAGGACCTGGGCGGCCTGGGCGCCGGTGCCCTGCTGGCCCGTTACAGCCGCGACAATGAGCGGGAGGCCGATGCCCTGGGCATGGAATACATGGTCCGCACCGGCTACACACCCCGCGGCATGGTGGAACTGATGGAGGTCCTGCTGCGCAGTGGCCGGGATCAGCCCGGCGCCATCGAGCTGATGTTCGCCACCCATCCCATGAGCGAGGAACGGTTCAGAACAGCGGAGCAACGGGCCCGCGGCAAGTATGCGCCCATGCTCTCCCGGCCCGATCACCGCCAGCGCTACATGGACAACACCGCAGCCCTGCGGCGGATCAAGCCTGCCATCATCGCGATGCAGAATGCGCAGAAGAGGTTTGCCAAAAAAGATTTCCGCCGCGGGGAGGAGCTGCTCTCCACGGCGCTCAGAATCGCACCAAACGACTATGCCGCCCTGGTGATGATGGCCAAGTGCCAGTACGCCATGAAGCGACCGCAGGCAGCGGAACGCTACGCCCTCAGGGCGACGCGGATCTACCCGCAGGAGGCCCAGGCCCACCTGGTGGCCGGCGCCATCGGCATCGAAAACAGACACTACGGCCGGGCCCTGCAGCAACTCGAGGACTATGACCGGATTCTGCCCGGCAACCCGGAGATCACCTTTCTCAAGGGTCGGGCCCTGGAAGGAATGCACCGCCGAGACCAGGCGGCCCGCGCCTATGCCGACTTTCTGCGCAAGGTGAACCGGGGCCCCATGGCCGAGTATGCTTACAACCGGCTGCGAACCTGGGGTTATGTCCCCTGATCGTACTCAGTTCACCGCTATCAGCAATTACCTGGAAATAGCAACACCTTTGGTAAAAGTTCAGCAGTGCGTCAGCTGTGCGTGATCGTGGCTGGCCGGCTATAGCCCGCTATGCGGCCAGCCGCGAGCGCGTGCAGATGGCGTGCTGCTGAACTTTTACCCCTGATCCTTCGGGGGCCGCTCCCGGTGCGAGGCGTCCTCGTCCAGGACCTCGCGGATGGCCCTGGCCAGTTTGCGCAGCTCCACCGGCTTCATGAGCAGCCTGCGCGCACCGGCCCGCCGGGCCACCTCCTCGTTGACCTTGTCCGAATAGCCGGTACAGAGGATGATGGGCAGGCCGGGCCGGATGGAGAGCATCTCGCCGATCAGCTCGGTGCCGGTCATCTTGGGCATGGTCTGGTCGGTGATGACCAGGTCATAGAGTTCGTGCTGCTCCCTGACCAGGGCAACGGCCTCCAGCGGCCTGCCGCACAGGGTCACGGCATAGCCCAGGTGCTGCAGCATCATCTTGCAGGTCTCCAGGATATCCTTTTCATCGTCAACGATCAGGATATGTTCCGTACCGCCCGGCAGGGGCTCGTTCAGGTTGGCCAGGACCGGGGACAGGTCCTTGCGCACCGCCGGCAGTATCACGGTGAAGGTTGTTCCCTCCCCGGGTTCCGACGATACGGTGATGGTGCCGCCCAGATCGCGGACAATCCCGTGCACCACGCTCAGGCCGAGACCTGTGCCCTCGCCCGGTCCCTTGGTGGTGAAAAACGGGTCAAAGATCCGCTCCATGGTCTCCGCATCGATACCGGTGCCGGTATCCGAGACCGTGAGCCGCACGCAGTCGCCGCGGACCGAGGTCAGCATCCGCCGGCACTCGGCTGCCGGGACGGTGCCCAGGTGCACGGTGAGCAGACCGCCCTGTTCCCGCATGGCATGAAAGGCATTGGTACAGAGATTCATCACCACCTGCTGGATCTTGACCGGGTTGGCGAGCACGTTCATACCGGCGGCATCAAGTTCCTGCTCGATCTCGATGGTGGCCGGCAGGGAAGCGCGCAGCAGCTTCAGGCTCTCCCTGACCAGGGGCACCACCGGCACCGGCTCCTTTTCCGCCGTGGTCATGCGGCTGAAGGTCAGGATCTGCTGGACCAGGTCGGCGGCCCTCTTGCCGCCCTTGCGGATGTGGAGCAGGTTCTCGTGCAGGGGGGAGCCGGGATCACAGTGGAGAAGGGCCATGTCGGTGAACCCGAGAATCGCGCCGAGAATATTGTTGAAGTCGTGGGCAATGCCCCCGGCCAGGGTGCCGATGGCCTCCATCTTCTGGGCCTGCCGCAACTGGGCCTCCAGCTCCACCTCGTGGGTGATATCCCGCTTTACCGCCACAAAGTGGGTTATCTTGCCAATGGTGTTCCGCACCGGTGAGATGCTGGCCGCCTCGGTGAACAGTGTTCCGTCCTTGCGACGGTTGACGATCCGTCCCTGCCACACCCTGCCCGCGGTAATGGTCTCCCAGATGGTCCGGTAGAAATCGGTATCGTGTTCACCGCTGCGGATGATCCGCGGCGTCAGGCCGATGACCTCGTCCCGTCCGTACCCCGTCACATCGGTAAAGGCCGGGTTGACATACTCGATCACTCCCCGGTTATCGGTGATGACAACGGACTCCCTGGCCTGCTCGATGGCGGTCACCAGCCGCCGCCTGGTCTCCTCGGCCTTGTACCGTTCCTCGATATCCACCAGGAGGGAGATGAAACAGGACTCGCGATTAAAGGAAAAGGGGACCGAATCGAGCTCCACGATCTTCTCCCTGCCGGCTGCGGTCTGCAGCCTGACCACCTCGGGCGTGACGTGGCCGCCTTCAAGCAGGGTCTGATACCGCTGCCTCACCTCCTCGCGGAAGTCGGGATGGATGAAGTCAAAGGTCTTCCGTCCCAGGATCTTCTCCGGATCGGTCTCGTCCAGCAGCTCGAGCACCGCGTGGTTGATATAGATCATGGTCGCCTCCTGGTCCCAGACCACGATCCCTGCCGGCAGGTATTCCAGCAGTCGGCGCAACTGGTCCTCCACCCGCTGGCGCTGCTTTTCCTGGGCGCTTTCCGCCAGGGCCCTGGTGAGGAAGAAGCTGAGGACCAGGACAATGATCAGGACAACGCTGGTGACCAGGATCCACTGGTCCCGGAAATCGGCCATGGTGGCGAGCACCACATCCTCCGGGCTGGCAATGGCGATGGACCAGAAGGTGTTGCCCGGCAGGTCCACCGGTGCAAAGACCGCATATTCCGTCACCTCCCCGCTCCTGTCCCCCTCCCTGCCGGCCGCCACGCTGAAGGAAAAACTGCCCCGGTCCCTGGAAAGCATCCTGCGGCTCAGGGCCAGCAATCCGGGGGAGCCGGCAAAGATCTCCTCCACCTTACGCCCCACATTGCTGCGATCCGAGCTGTAGAGACAGACCCCGCGTCTGCTGAGGAGCAGGGTCATCCCGTTGCTGCCCACATCGATGGTTTCGAGGTATTTCTCTGCAAGCTGGGCAAAGGGGAAGAGGAAGGTGATGGCACCCACGTACCGCTTACCCTGGAACACGGGATAGGAAAAGGCGATGGATTCAAAGCCCTGCACCGAGGTGAAGACATCGCTGACCTGGGGCTGGTGGCTCTCCATCAGGGCCCTGTTGTGGCGCTGCGACGAGATGTCCAGGCCGACCAGCCCCTGGATCTCCGGCACCGTGTACAGGATGCGCCCCCTGGCGTCGATGCGGGTGATGGCGGCGATCTCCAGGCTGTGGATGGTATAGAAATCCTGCATCAGCAGCCGGCCAGAATCATCGAGCTCAATGATGGAGGGCTGGGTGGAGAAGTAGTTCAGGGCCTTGTCATAGGTATCGAAAAAGAGCCGGATCCCCTTGATGGCCTGGTTGGCCAGCATCATCTGGCCCTGGTTGTAGGAATTGACGGTCTTCTTCCTCACCGAGGTATAGGGCAGGTAAAAGAGGATGGCCAGGGCGATGGCCGTCACCAGCACCAGAAAAAAGAATTGAAGACCGGGTCGTTTCATGGCACCCTTGGTTGGGAAAAATGAGAGAAATGGGCTCTTTCGGATGAACTCTCCTCTCTCACTATAGCAGAACGAGAAACATTTCCAAAATCTCGACCCGCTTTTTCCTGCCGGAATCACGACATTCCGGCTACCGGGACCGAGATCGGCCGGACCCGTCGTCCGGGACAGTCACCGGCCGGACCGCCAGCCTGCCGATCGTCAGCGAGGACCACCTTGTATCTCCACCAGTCCAACCGATTGCAAGAGCTGTTCCATCAGCTCTGCGCCATCATTGGCCGACAACCGGCCGATCCCCTGCAGCCGGAGATCATCGTGGTCCACAACCAGGGCATGGCCCGCTGGCTGCGGCAGCAGATCGCGCTGGCCACCGGTATTGCCGCCAACCTGGAATTCCCGCTCCCGGCCCGCTTCATCTGGGAACTCTTTGCCGGCCAGCTGGGCGATCTGCCCGACGAGTCGCTCTTTGACCGCGATGTCATGCTCTGGCGAATCCACGAACTGCTGCCGGCTCTGGCCGAAGAAGTCGGCGCCGCGGAACCGGCACGGTACCTGGCCGACGACGGGGACGGCAGCCGGCGCTACCAGCTTGCCGCCAAGATCAGCGATCTCTTTGACCAGTACCTGGTCTTCCGGCCCGACCTGCTGGCTGCCTGGGAACAGGGCCGGGAAGAGCACTGGCAGGCCGTGCTCTGGCGGCGCCTGGCAGACTGCGGCCAGGCACACCGCGGCGGGCTGCTGTACCGGTTCCTGGAAATATGCCGCCAGGGCTCCCTGAAGACCGACAGCCTGCCGGAGCGGGTCTGCCTGTTCGGTATCAGCAGCCTGGCGCCGGCCTACCTGGAGGTACTGCACCAGGTGAGCCGCCACTGCCAGGTCCACCTCTTCCATCTCAACCCGTGCCGCCACTTCTGGGGCGACCTGGTCTCGGAGCATGAACTGGCCGGCCTGCGCCGGAAATGGCGTCTGCAGGAAAGCGCCGACCTGAGCGACACCTTTGATACCGGCCACCCCCTGCTCGCCTCCCTGGGTGCCACGGGCCGCGATTTCTTCCGTCAGCTCGTCGAGCTCGACCTGGAGGACATGGAACTGTACGTTCCTTCAGGCCGCGATACGCTGCTGGGCCGCCTCCAGGACGACATCCTCGACCTGGAGGACCGGACCGGCGACGACAAACCGGCTCATGCCCTGGCCCCGGACGACCGTTCCATCCAGTTCCACGTCTGTCACGGTCTCCTGCGCGAGGTGCAGGTACTCCATGACCGGCTGCTCGATCTCTTTGCCCGCCTGCCCGGTCTCCTGCCCGGTGATATCCTGGTCATGGCCCCGGACATCGAGCAGTACGCACCCGCGGTCAGGGGGGTCTTCGGCTCGGCAGCGGACGAGCACCGCGTCCCCTGGTCCATTGCCGACCAGTCGCGCCGCCGGGAACGGCCCCTGGATGCCGGCTTTCTCGAACTGCTGACCCTGCTCGACAGCCGTTTCACGGCATCCGAGGTCATGGCCTTCCTGGAAAACCCCGCTGTCCTGCGACGGTTCGGACTCGAAGAGGACGATCTGACCACCCTGCGCGGCAGGATCGCCGAGGCCGGCATCCGGTGGGGTATCGACAGGGACCACCGGCAGCAGCTCGGCGTGGCCGCGGACGATCTCCATTCCTGGTCCTTTGGCCTGGACCGGCTCCTGCTCGGCTATGTCATGGGGGGTGACGCCGGCCTCTATGACGGGATCCTGCCCTGTCCGCCCCTGGATGCCGGCATCCTGGGCGGGCTGGCGGAGCTCCTTGCCCGGCTCGCCTGGTGGCGGCGGCAACTGGGGCTGGAGATGCCGCCGGCAGAGTGGGCGGGTCTTCTGCCGACACTGCTGGACGACTTCTTTGCCGGAGATGACGACGAGGCGCTGCCAGCCCTGCGGGAGACGCTCACTGAGCTTGCCGCAGCCTGGCGGCTGGCGGCCTGCCGGGACCCCCTCTCCCTGCAGGTGATCAGGACCCACTTCCGGCAGATCCTGGCCCGGCCCGACGGTGGCCTGGCCTTCCTGGGCGGGCAGGTCACCTTCTGCAACATGGTGCCCATGCGCTCCATCCCCTTCCGGGTCATCTGCCTCCTGGGCATGAATGACACCGATTTTCCCCGTAACCAGCGGCCGCCGGCCTTTGACCTCATGGCCCGCCATCCGCGGATCGGCGACCGGAACCGGCGCAACGACGACCGCTACCTCTTTCTCGAGGCCCTGCTCTCGGCCCGCGACGTCCTCTATATCTCCTGGAAGGGACGTGACCCCCGTGACAACGCCCTCCTGCCGCCATCGGTGGTGGTCAGCGAGCTGCGGGACCACATCGACCGGGCCTGGACCTGCGGTGACTCCACCCGGCCCTGCGACCGCCTCACCGTGGAACATCCGCTCCAGCCCTTCAGCCGCCGCTGTTTCGACCCTGCCGCGCCCACGGCCAGCTATGCCGCGGCCTGGCTTCCCGCCGTTCGCCGGCGGCAATGGGAAGAGCCGTTTCTCGTCTCGCCCCTGCCGGACAACGACGACCATGGCCGGACAGACCTGGACGAGCTGATCCGCTTCTGGTGCCATCCGGTCCGCGCCTTTCTCCGCCAGCGGTTGGGCCTGCGGCTCGATCGCCCGGAGCGGGAGCTGGCCGACAGCGAGCCGTTCACCCTGGACGGCCTGGAAGAGTACCTGCTGACCGGGGAATGCATTGCCGCCCTGCTCGACGACCGGCACCGCCCCTGCGGCTACCGGGAACTGGCAGCGGCCGGCCGCCTGCCGCACCAGGCATTCGGCGCCAACCGCTACCGGGCGATCAGCGACCTGGCCCGGGCCATGGCCGACCGGATCGCGGCCCTGCGCGGCCGGCCGCTGGAACCGGTGGAGATCTCCCTGGCAGCCGGCGGCCACCGGCTCGAAGGCTGGCTGGGCAATCTCTCCTCCCGGGGCATCGTCACCTGGCGGCCGGCGACCTGCAAGGCCACGGACCTGCTCCGCCTCTGGCTCTGTCACCTGGCCCTGCACCTCGCGACACCAGGGGAGATCCCCCGCACCAGCGCCCACGTGGCCAAAGACTCCGTGATCCGGCTGCGGCCGGTGGCCGAGCCGGAGGCCGAACTGGCCCGCCTGCTCATCCTGCGCCGCCAGGGCCTGCAGCGGCCGCTCCACTTCTATCCCCGCACCAGCATGGCATGGGCAGAGGCCGGCGAGGGCAGGCGAATGAGTAAGGCGCGCAGGCAATGGCAGGGCGGCTATTACCACCCCGGCGAAGGCGAGGATATCCACTACCACCTCGCCCTGCGGGGCGAAGAGCCGCTTGACGGACAGTTCGAGGAACTGGCCGGGATCTTCACCTCCATCCTGACCCACCGGGAGGAAATGGATGCAGATTCTTGATCCCCTGGACATACCTCTGCAGGGCAGGCGCCTCATCGAGGCCAGCGCCGGCACCGGCAAGACCTACAGCATCGTCCTTTTCTACCTGCGCCTGCTCCTGGAGCAGCAGCTCGGCGTCGACCGAATCCTGGTGGTCACCTTCACCACGGCGGCCACCGAGGAACTGCGCCACAGGATCCGCACCCGGCTCCGCGAGGCCCTGGATATCCTGGAGGGACGCGCCAACGGCGATCCCCTCCTGGCCGCTCTCCTGGAAAAGAGCGCCGGCGATCCGGCCCGGGCGGCCCGGCTGCTGGCCGATGCCCTCACCTGCATGGACGAGGCCGCCATCCATACCATCCACGGTTTCTGCCAGAGGATGCTCCAGGACCACGCCTTTGAATCCGGCGTCCCCTTTGCCATCGAGTTCCTGGAAAGCGAGGGGCCACTGCGCCGCCAGATCATCGAAGATTTCTGGCGCCGCCGATTCTACGATGTGCCAGCCGCCGAAGCAGCATGGGCCGAGGCGACATGGCACGACCCGGCTGGCCTCCTGAAGGCCCTGGAGGGACCACTGCTCAACCGGACAGCCGAGCCTGCGGTCAGGATCGATACCCACGCCCTGGCCGGGCTGCGACACCGGGTGGAGCGGCTGCTGGAACAGGTGCGGGAGCGCTGGCCCGCGGCCCGGGAGCCGGTACGCCGGATCCTGGAGGAGGACCCCTGCCTGCGCCGGGCAAAGAACAACTACCGGCCCGACCGTGTGGCGGCGATCCTGGCGGCCATGGACCGGTTCGCGGCAGAGAACGGCATGGTCTGGGAACTGCCCGGGGGGCTGCCGCTCCTGGCCCGATCGGTCATGGCACTCCACCTGAAGCGGAACTGCCGGCCGGCCGATCATCCCTTCTTCGACCTCTTCGACGACCTGTACAGTTCTTTGGAGCGGCTGCTGGCCGACAGCCGTGTCGATGTCCTGCTGGCGGCCCGGGAATTCCTGCTTGCGGAACTGGACCGCCGCAAGGCAGAGCAGGAGAAAATGTACTTCGACGACCTGCTCCTCCGCCTGCGCCAGGTTCTGTCCCGGCCGGACCATGGCGATCGGCTGGCGGAGCAGATCAGAAACCGTTTTCCCGCGGCCCTGGTCGATGAATTCCAGGACACCGATCCCATCCAGTACCGGATCTTTGCCACCATCTATCCCCCGGACCAGGGGGGATGTCTGCTGATGATCGGCGATCCCAAGCAGGCCATCTACTCCTTCCGCGGCGCCGACATCTTCACCTATATCAGGGCACGGCGCGACACACCGGCAGGGGCCTGCTACACCATGGCCACCAACCACCGTTCCTCGAAAGCCATGGTGCAGGCGGTCAACCGCCTCTTTGCCGCGCCGGCCTCCTTTGTCTTTGCCGACGACATCCCCTTCGCGCCGGTGAACGTCTCATCGCGGACACCGGTGCCGCTCCTGCTCGACGGCGAAGAACCGCTCCCCCTGCAGTGCCTCTACCTGGCGCCTGAACTCGCCGCCAGGCCCGGCAAACCCATTGCCAGGGATCGGGCCCTGGACGCCTCGGCCGGGATCTGCGCCGGCGAGATCGCCCGCCTCCTGGCCCGGGCCGGCAAGGGCCGGGCCCTGCTCGGTGACCGGTCCCTGCGGGCCGCGGATATCGCCATCCTGGTCCGGACCCACCGCGAGGCGGACAGGATGCGGCAGGCCCTGGCAGGGCAGGGCATCAGTTCGGTCTACAGCAGTCGGCAGTCGGTCTTTTCCAGTCAGGAGGCCCTGGAGATGCAGCGGCTCCTCGCCGTCATGGTCCGGCCGGCTGACGAGGCCCTGGTCCGCGGCCTGCTGGCCGGGGAGCTGATCGGCTGCAACGGCAATGACCTGGAACGGCTGCAGGAGGACGAGCTGGCCATGGAGACCCTGCTGGCCGGCCTGCGCGACGCCCGGCAGGTCCTGACCACGCAGGGATTCCTGCCCATGTTCCAGACCCTGCTCGTCGGCCACGGCCTGGTGCGGCGCCTGTCCGCGCAGCCGGCCGGGGAACGGAAACTGACCAACTACCTCCACCTGGCCGAACTCCTGCAGCAGGCATGGGAGGGCGCCACCGGACCCGACGGACTGCTGCGCTGGCTCAACCAGCAGATCAACGACCCGGACCAGGACGCGGACAGCCAGCAACTGCGTCTGGAGAGCGACGAAAACCTGGTCCGGATCGTCACCATCCACAAGGCCAAAGGGCTGGAGTACCCGGTGGTCTTTCTCCCCTGCCCCTGGTCCGGCCGCACCGTGGACGGCACACGGCCCTTTGCCTTTCACCGGCCTCACGACCTGCAGCTCATGGCCGATCCCGGCAGCGACGATCCCGGGAACCTGCAGCGGGCAGCAGAGGAGCTGCTGGCCGAAGAGCTGCGCATCTTCTACGTGGCTGTCACCAGGGCCAGGAACTGCTGCTACTTCTGCTGGGGCCGGGTGAGCGGGATGGAAAACGCGGCCCCGGCCTGGCTCCTGCACCGGCACGGCGGCAACAGCATTGACGTGACCGGTGACCAGAACCTGCAGGAGGATCTGCTGGCCCTCAACTCGACCGGCCCCCTGATCGAGCTCCTGCACCGACAGGAGGAGGCACCGCCGGCAACGGGGCAGGCGAGCGTCCAGGCCCCTGAACCGCAACCCCGCCGCTTCACCGGCCGTATCGACACCGGCTGGCGGATCAGCAGCTATTCGCAACTGGCGGCAGACCATGAGTCCGGGACCGGCCGGATCCCTGCCGAAGAGACGGTGCTCTCCACCCGTCCCTCGCCGTTCACCTTTCCACGGGGAGCGGCGGCCGGCACCTGTCTGCACGCCATCCTGGAAGAACTCGAGTTCAGCAGCAGGCCCGGCAACCTGGAACAGGTGACGCAACACCATCTTGCCCGGGCCGGCATGGACCCGGACTGGCTGCCCGTGGTCTGTTCCTGGATGGACAACATCCTGGACACCGACCTCGGCGGCGGCATGCGCCTGCGCCTCCTGGCCGATTCCGACAGGCGACCGGAACTGGAATTTCACTTTTCCCTGGCCGATCTGGACCTGGACCGCTTCAACCGTGTTACAGCCAGGTTCGGCATCCGGCCCGTACCCCGTGAACGGGGGCCGCTCAGGGGCCTGATGAAGGGATTCATCGACCTGGTCTTCCGCTACCGGGGCCGCTACTACCTGGCCGATTACAAGTCCAACTATCTGGGTGCCTCGGCCGCCGATTATGCGCCGGAACGGCTCGGGGCCGCCATGGTCGAGCACCACTACGACCTCCAGTGCGTGATCTATACCCTGGCCCTGCACCGCTTCCTGAAACGCCGGATCAGCAACTATACCTATGACCGTTCGTTTGGCGGCGCCCTCTACCTGTTCCTGCGGGGTATGCACCCGGACCATCCGCCCGGCACCGGGATCTGGCAGGTCCGGCCGCCGCTGGCACTGATCCATGCACTCGACCTCTGCTGCCGGGGGGAGAAATGATGTCCCTTCAGACCGATCCCCGTCTCCCTGCTGAAACCGCCCTGCGCCGGATCGATACCAGGGCCGGTCTCTTCCTGGAACGTCTTGCCGGCGGCGACCGGCCCCTGCTCCGTCATGCGGCCGCCCTGGTCAGCAGGGCCGTGGGACAGGGCCACGTCTGTCTGCCCCTCGCCCTCATTGCCGCCGACCCCCTGCTGCGGCAGGACCAGCAACCGCCGGACATAGAGGGACTGCGCCGGGCCCTGCTCTCCTGCCCCGTGGTCGGCCGGCCCGGCGAACGGACACCGCTGATCCTGGACCACCACGACCGTCTCTACCTCTACCGCTACTTCCGCCACGAGGAGCGGATCGCCGAGGCCCTGCTGACACGTGGCGGCCAGCTTCTCAGGGAGGTTGACACGGCGGCTGCCCGGCCCCTGCTCCGCAGCCTGTTCCCGGCGGCGGAAACCGGACCGGATCATCAGCAGACCGCCGCCGCCCTCACCCTGCTCAAACCGCTGGTGGTGATCTCCGGCGGGCCGGGCACGGGCAAAACCCATACCGTGGCCCGCATTCTGGCCCTTCTGCGGGGTCTGCAGGGAGATGGTCTGCGTATCGGCCTGGCCGCTCCCACCGGCAAGGCGGCGGCACGGCTGCAGGAGTCCATCCGCGCAGCCAGCCGGAAGATCGACACGGCCCTGGCCGCCGACATTCCGGACCAGGCCGTGACCCTGCACCGACTGCTCGGCTACCGGCCGGACAGCGGCACCTTCCGCCATGACCGGACCAATCCCCTCCACCTGGACGTGCTGATCCTTGACGAGGCCTCGATGATTGACGTGGTCCTGATGGCCTCCCTGCTCGAGGCCCTTCCTCCCCGCTGCCGGCTCATCCTGCTCGGTGACCGGCATCAGCTGGCCTCGGTGGAGGCGGGCTGCCTGTTCTCGGACCTCTGCGGCCGGGATACGCCCGCCTGGTCCACCCCTGTCCGGGAGGCCCTGGCCGGCCTGACCGGACACTGTCCGGCAGCGGGAACGGAACACGGCCCCATGGCCGACTGTGTTGTCCTGCTGCGGACCAGCTACCGGTTCCGGGAGGACAGCGGCATCGGCAACCTGGCCCGGGCCGTGAACAGCGGCCGGATGGGGACTGTGCAGGAGGTGCTGGCAGAGCCCTGGGAGGACCTGTCCAGCCCCGGCATCGACGCCCGGCAGCAGGACCTGGAACAGGCCATCCTGACCGGTTTCAGTCCCCTGTTCCGTGCTGATTCGGCTGCCGCCGCCCTGGAACGGCTGGACAGCTTCCGCCTCCTCTGTGCCCTGCGCCACGGCAGCCAGGGGGTCAGTGGTCTCAACGATCTTGCCGAGCGGGTCCTGCGCCGGGCCGGGCTGATCACCGGATCACCACCCTGGTATGCGGGCCGGCCGATCATGATACTCCGCAACCGGTACAGCCAGCAGCTCTTCAACGGCGACACCGGCATCCTCTGGCCGGACCGACAGGGACGGTTGCAGGCCTGGTTCAGGCGGCCGGACGGCTCGCTGCGCCCCGTGGCCCTGGCCAGGCTTCCCGAGCACGAGACCGCCTGGGCGATCACCATTCACAAGTCCCAGGGTTCCGAGTTCGACACGGTGCTGCTCCTGCTGCCTGACAGCGATGTCCGGGTCCTGAGCCGGGAACTCGTCTATACCGCCATCACCCGGGCACGGCGGGGCCTGCGGCTGTACGCCGATCCGGAGATCCTCGCCCGGGCCGTGCGCCGACGGGCCGTGCGCCACTCCGGCCTGCGGTCACGCCTCTGGCCCGGAGAAGCGGAACACCCGGGGCATGGTTTTTCCCCTCCGGACTGATGCGGAACATGGACATCTGTGGTAGGTTTATCGGAAAATCAGGGGGCAGGCACCAGGGGCCAGGAGACAGGATAGTTACCTGCCTGCGGCGGTGAGACGATGGTATCTGCCTGATTCGTATCATGTGTTGTGCCCGCCCGTAACAGTTCACCGCTATCGTCAACTACCTTGAACTACCGGGACTTTTGTCAAAGTTCAGCAGTGCGTCAGTTGTGCGTGATCGCGGCTGGCCGGCTATGCGGACAGCCGCGAGCGCGCGCAGGTAAGCGTAGACTCCGGATGGCGTGCTGCTGAAATTTTACGCCCGCTCCTGCGGGCAAGCTGGTATCACCCTCTGCCGGGACCGCTCTTCATGGACATCCGAAAACTCCAGGTTTTCTGCAAAGTGGTGGAACTGAAAAGCTTCACCCGCACCGCCGAGGCCGTTCTCCTCTCCCAGCCCACGGTCAGCGAGCATATCCGCAGCCTGGAACAGGAACTGGGCCAGAAGCTGATCAACCGGCTGGGCCGCGAGATCGAGCCGACCCCGGTGGGCCGCCTGCTGTACAGCTACGGCCGGCGGATCCTGCGGCTGCAGCAGGAGGCCCTGCAGGCGGTGGCAGAGTACTCCGGCACCCTGGCCGGCCGGATCATGATCGGCTGCGGCACCATACCCGGCACCTATATCCTGCCCGGTCTGATCGGCGCTTTCCGGACCCGCTATCCCTCCATCAAGGCGACCCTGCAGATCACCAGCTCCCGGACCATCGCCGGCAAGGTCATGGAAGGCGAGCTGGAACTGGGCGTGGTCGGGGCACGCTGGAACGAACGGAGCCTGGTCTGGAACCGGGTCTTTGCCGACGAACTGAACCTGGCCGTGCACTCCGACCATCCGTGGGCCGACCGGGAGGCCATCGACCTGGAGGAACTGGTCGGCGAACCCTTTATCCTGCGGGAATCCGCGTCGGGCACCCGGCGGGTCATTGCCCAGATCCTCGAACAGCACGGCCTCAGGGAGGCGCAGCTCAAGGAAGTGGCCGAGATCGGTTCCACGGCCGCGGTCAAGGAGGCGGTCAAGGCCGGGCTCGGGGTCTCCATCCTGTCGCGCCGGGCCCTGATCGATGACCTGGACTGCGGTTCCATCGCCACGGTGGCGGTCCGCGGTATCCGGCTCGAGCGTCCCTTCTACCTGATTCGGCGTAAGAACCGCGAATTGCCGCCAGTGGCCTCGGTTTTCCTGAAATTCCTGCTGGAAGAAGCAGAAGAAACACAGGTATGAACCGCTCCCTCTCTATCAACCAACAGACAACGTGAGGACCAATATGAACTATTCCCCTGAAGTGGACGCAATGTACTGTATTGCCCAGGGGCCCGATCACGGCCCCTCGCCCATCCCCCAGGAAGGGCGATGGAACCAGGTGCGCGAGGTGAGCGACATCAACGGCCTGACCCACGGCGTGGGTTGGTGCGCCCCGCAGCAGGGCGCCTGCAAACTGACCCTCAACATCAAGAACGGCATCATCGAGGAGGCCCTGATCGAGACCGTCGGCTGCACCGGCATGACCCATTCGGCAGCCATGGCAGCCGAGATCCTGCCCGGCAAGACCATCCTCGAGGCCCTGAATACCGACCTGGTCTGCGACGCCATCAACACGGCCATGCGCGAACTCTTCCTGCAGATCGTCTACGGCCGCAGCCAGTCCGCCTTTTCCGAGGGCGGACTGATGATCGGCGCCGGCCTGGAGGACCTGGGCAAGGGACTGCGCTCGGTCACCGGCACCATGTACGGTACCAACCACAAGGGACCGCGCTACCTGGAGATGGCGGAAGGGTATGTCCTGGAAGTGGGCCTGGACGGCAACGACGAGATCTGCGGCTACCGGTTCGTCAACCTGGGCAAGATGATGGACATGATCAAGGACGGGATCGATCCCGGCGAGGCCCTGGACAAGGCCACCGGCACCTACGGCCAGTTCGGGGCGGCCGTGAAAACCATTGATCCGCGCAAGGAATAGGGGGAGACCATGGCTCTTTTTGAAGGATATGAACGAAGAATTGACAAGATCAACCAAGTCCTGGCCGAGTATGGCATCAGTGACCTGGAAGAGGCGCGCCGTATCTGCAGCGAGGCCGGAGTGGACGTCTACTCCATCGTCAGGGAGGTGCAGCCCATCTGTTTTGAAAACGCCTGCTGGGCCTATATCACCGGCTGCGCCATTGCGGTGAAAAAGGGACAGACCAGGGCCGAGGAGATCGCCGCCACCCTGGGCGAGGGGCTGCAGGCCTTCTGTATCCCCGGCTCCGTGGCCGACGACCGCAAGGTGGGCATCGGCCACGGCAACCTGGCCGCCATGCTCCTCAACGAACAGACGCGCTGCTTCGCCTTCATCGCCGGTCACGAATCCTTTGCCGCCGCCGAGGGCGCCATCGGCATCGCCCGCTCGGCCAACCGGGTGCGCAGGGAACCTCTGCGGGTGATCCTCAACGGTCTGGGCAAGGACGCGGCCCACATCATCTCCCGCATCAACGGCTTCACCTACGTGGAGACAAGGTTCAATTACGCCGAGGGCACCCTCGCCGTGGTCAGGGAGACCCCCTACTCGAAGGGTGAGCGGGCCGAGGTCCGCTGCTACGGCGCCGACGATGTGCGCGAGGGCGTGGCCATCAACCACCTGGAGGGGGTGGACGTCTCCATCACCGGCAACTCCACCAACCCGACCCGGTTCCAGCACCCGGTGGCCGGCACCTACAAGAAGGAGTGCGTACAGCAGGGGAAAAGGTACTTCTCCGTGGCATCGGGCGGTGGCACCGGCCGCACCCTGCATCCTGACAACATGGCCGCCGGTCCGGCCTCCTACGGCATGACCGATACCATGGGCCGCATGCACTGCGACGCCCAGTTTGCCGGCTCCTCATCGGTACCGGCGCACGTGGAGATGATGGGCTTCATCGGCATGGGCAACAATCCCATGGTGGGCGCCTCGGTGGCCGTGGCCGTGGCCCTGCAGCAGGCATCATCCTGAACATCACAAAAAAGGGACGCTGCCGGCTGCCGCCGGTCGCGTCCCGATACCGTGGCCGGAAACAGCCTTTTGCCACGTCTACTTCTTTTCTTTTTTGCCCGCCTTTTTCTTGCGGGGACGGCTGTTGCCAAAAGTGCCCCGGTTGATCTTGCCCCGTTTGGTTCTCAAATCACCTTTACCCATATCATGATCCTCTTGTTCTGATGAAAAATGGTAACAGTTCACCGCCATCGCCCTGTTATTTACCGTTCCCCCACCTGTGCCGCAAGACTTTTTCGCCGAAAAACATGACGAACATCCCACGCCACCGTTCCTGCGACGTCTTGTTCCGGGCGCCTAACAATCCGCCGCAGAGTGCACGAAGATTCCGTAAGCGCTCACAGGGACCGCATCTTTGCACGGTTGTGCCTGCCCGTGCCTGCCCGCATAGGTAGGGCTATAGCGGTCAGACACACCTGCACAAATCTGCGGCCCCTGAGAGCGCTTACAGTATTGTGGTCGAAAAAACCGATGGTTGGTTATCCCGTGAGGGGTTACGCTGAACGTATTGGGCCTCCACCGCATAGCCGTCAGGC
>Ga0256840_1000863_pt1 | contig 30155 bp, 27 predicted proteins | sample 355202metaG_FD_185969 | JGI IMG/M metagenome (GOLD analysis project Ga0256840, IMG submission 185969) | Hydrothermal vent microbial communities from Mid Atlantic Ridge, Atlantic Ocean - 355-202 | ecosystem: Environmental > Aquatic > Marine > Hydrothermal vents | place: Atlantic Ocean: Mid... | reverse complement strand
TTTCATTTATAAAATCAAAATTTTGTCTAATAAGTTTAGCGAATCTTGATAAATAAGAAGCTGATTTAATTGGTTCATTATCTAATAACGAATTTTGAATTGCCGATAAAGCATTAAATATAAAATGCGGATTCATTTGTGATCTTAAAACACGTTGCTCTAACATTATTTTTTCTTTCTGAATTTTTAGTTTATTATTTTTATTGCGTTGTATTATAAATAAACCTAAAAACAGCAGTAAAAAAGTTAAGGCAATAAAAAAAAGAAACTGATTTTTTGAGGTGCGTTTGGTGTTAATTAACTCTTGTTGTTTTTGCGATAATAAGTATTGATTTTCTATCATTCTAATTTTCTCATCATTATCATGTTTTACTATGGTTTTAGTAATGACTTCAATTTTTTGTTGGTATTTATAAGCTTTTTCAAAATCTTTATTTTTAATAAAAATTTCTAATAAAATGGTGTAGAGGTTTTTTATCTTACTATGGTTTTGATTATTTAATTCAATATTTAAAGCTTTACTAAAATAAAATTCTGCTTGCTTGGCTTTGTTCATTTTAGAAAAGGCTTCGCCAATATTTTCATAAGGAACACTATTAGAAATGTTGTTTTTTAAATTTACTTCTATGGCTTTATTATAAAAAGTAATCGCTTTGTTTAAATTACCTTGTATGGCATGAATTCTTCCAATATTACTATACGATTTACCAATACCTAAAAAATGATTTTCATCAATACTTATTTGTAAAGATTTATTATTGTACAAAATAGCCTTATTAAATTGTCCCATTTTTTTATATAGAATTGCCATATTATTATAAACAGCAGATAATTCTTCTTTTTTATTTTCTTTAATGAAAATGCTTTCAGAGCTCAATAGATATTCCAACGCTTTTAAATAATCTTGATTGGAGTAATATATAAATGATAACGCCGAATTTGATGATGCAACCAAATCAGTTATATTGTATTTTATTGCAAGCTTCTTTGCAGTTAGCGCTTGTGTTGTTGCAATGGTGTAATTATTTAAATAAACATTTGCATTAGATTGACTTAATATTGCAGAAACATAAGTGTCTTTATTATCATTCTTTTCTAAGATTGGTAGTATTTCATTAAAAAAACGAATTGCTTTTTTGTAATTTTTATTATTTTGATAGGCTAAAGCTTGATAATATTTAACTTTTGCAATTTCATAATTATTTAAATTACCATTATTAATTAAACTATCTCCAACTAAAATGGTTTTGAAAGCGTCTTTTTTAAGGAGTGTTTTAAGTGCTTTAATTTGGCTGTCTTGACTATAAGATGATAAGAATATAAAACTAAAGCTTAGTAGTAATATTATTTTTTTCATTGAAATAATAATAAATGTATTTTTAAAATTTTAGCAAATATACAACTAAGAAAAATAATTAAATGTATTAACTTTGAGCCATAAATTTAAAACAAGTAATCATGCAGAAGCAACTAATAGAATGTGTGCCTAATATTAGCGAAGGTATCAATATAGAAAAAATTAATGCAATCGCAAATATTGTAGAAACGGTTGAAGGTATAAAACTATTAGATGTAGATCCTGGTGCAGCAACAAATAGAACTGTAATTACATTTGTAGGCGAACCAAATCAAGTTATTAAAGCGGCGTATTTATTAATAAAAAAAGCATCCGAATTAATTGATATGAGTAAACATACGGGCGAACATCCTCGTTTTGGAGCAACAGATGTTTGTCCGTTAGTACCAATTTCAGGTATTTCTTTAGAAGAAACGGCAAAATATGCACGTAAATTAGGAGAAATGGTTGGAAATGATTTAGGCATACCTGTTTATTTATACGAAAAAGCAGCTACCGAAAAAAAACGTGAAAACTTGGCAAATTGTAGATCAGGTGAATATGAAGGTTTAAAAAATAAATTAATAGATCCAGAATGGAAACCAGATTTTGGACCAGCAATGTTTAATGAAACAGTCAAAAAATCTGGTGTCACAGCAATTTCAGCAAGAGACTTTTTAATTGCTTATAACGTTAATTTAAACTCAACTTCTACAAGAAGAGCAAACGCCATTGCTTTTGATATCCGTGAAAACGGAAGAGCAAAAACAGAAAATGGAAAATCAACAGGTAAAAAGGTATTAGATAAAGAAGGTAATATAGTTAGAATACCAGGAAAATTAAAAGCAGTTAAAGGTATTGGTTGGTTTATCGAAGAATACGGTATTGCGCAAATTTCGTATAACCTTACCAATATTAGCATTACATCAATGCATGAAGCTTTTGACGAAACTTGTAAATCTGCTACTAAAAGAGGTTTGCGTGTAACAGGTTCAGAATTAATAGGTTTAATACCATTGCAAGCAATGCTTGATGCAGGAGATTTTTATTTAAAAAAACAGCAACGTTCATTAGGGATATCGCATAGTGAAAAGATTAAAATTGCTGTAAAATCTTTGGGTTTAGACGATTTAAAACCATTTAATCCAAACGAAAAAATAATTGAATACGTATTAAAAAACAAAAATAAAAAACAATTAGTTGATTTAACTTTAACCGATTTTGCTGAAGAAACAGCAGGCGAATCAATGGCGCCAGGCGGCGGAAGTATTTCGGCTTATGTAGGCACATTAGGTGTGTCATTAGGTACGATGGTTGCAAATTTGTCAGCTCATAAATCTGGTTGGGATAATCGTTGGGAAGAATTTTCAAAATGGGCAGAAAAAGGACAAGCCTATAAAAATAAATTATTAGCTTTAGTTGATGAAGATACAGATGCATTTAACCAAATAATTGCAGGTTTTAGAATGCCAAAAACTAATGATACTGAGAAAAAAATGAGAGCCGAAGCAATTGAAAATGCCACTAAATACGCAACCGAAGTCCCATTTATGGTTATGGAAACAGCACAACAGTCAATGGAAGTAATGTTGGCAATGGCAAAAGATGGTTTGCAAAACTCATTATCTGATGCTGGTGTTGGTGCTTTATGTGCTAAAGCAGCAGTTCAAGGTGCTTACTTTAATGTTCGTATTAATGCAAAAGATATTAAAGACAGAAATTTTGCTGATGATATTTTAAAACGTGCAAAAGTAGTTTTTGAAAAAGCAACAGCTTCTGAAAACGAAATGATTGCTTTAATAGACAGTTCTATATAAAAAAATAATTAGCATAAGAATAATAAATTAAAGTTATTTTGATAAAGTAGTTTTGAAAATAAAATCAATAAATGATTAAAAAAATAACAAGTTCGCAGAATAGTATCGTAAAAAACATTCTTTTGCTAAAAGCGAAATCAAAAGAAAGGCGCAAGCAAAATTTGTTTGTTTTAGAAGGACTTAGAGAATTGTCTTTAGCTATAAACGGAAATTATAAAATTGATACTATTTTGTTTTATGTGGAATTAATTCCGTTAAATAAAATTGAAAAATTAATAAATAATAGTTCAGTTAAATTAATAGAAATTTCGAAAGAAGTTTATCAAAAAATAGCTTTTAGAGGTACTACTGAAGGTATCATTGCATTGGTTAAAACAAAAGAATTTTCATTAAATAATATCAGTTTTAAAACAGAAAATCCATTGCTCTTAATTGCAGAAGCTCCAGAAAAACCAGGTAATATTGGTGCTTTATTAAGAACCGCAGATGCTGCAAATATTGATGCTGTCATTATTGCAAATCCATTAACCGACATGTTTAATCCTAATATTATTAGATCAAGTGTTGGTTGCTTGTTTACAAATCAAATTGCTATTGGAAACACTCAAGAAATCATCAAATTTTTAAAAAGCAAAAAAATAAACAGTTATGCTGCAGCTTTACATAATGAATCTGAAAATTATTTAAAACAAGATTTTAAAAAAGCAACAGCTATTATAGTTGGTACAGAAGCAACAGGTTTAAGTAATGAATTTATGAATTTTGCAAAAAAAATAATCATTCCTATGGAAGGGAAAATTGATTCCTTAAACGTATCTGTTTCAGCTTCAATATTGATTTTTGAAGCAAAAAGACAACGCATATCATTGTAGTATGAATTACATCATAAAATAAAGTGATACTATAGGTTTAGTATCGTAACTTATTATTGTTAAGTGCATTATGTTTTTTTATTAAGAAATGAAAAAATTGAATTAGCTTCTTTGTAAATTATTTTAATTTGAATAAATATTTAGTTTTGGCTAATTTTATAAAACATTGAATTTACGTTATCAATTTTTTGTATAGTGCTTATTTATAAGGCGTTATAAAAAGTTAAAAAATAAATTTCAATTTACAATGTTTGATTTTAATTTATTTATCTTGCGGCTTTAAAAAATAGATTAAATGAAAAACATAAGGAATTTCTGTATCATCGCTCATATTGACCATGGTAAAAGTACTTTAGCAGATAGATTATTAGATTTTACAGAAACAGTAACTGAACGTGAAAAACAAGAGCAGTTATTAGATAGTATGGATTTGGAACGTGAACGAGGCATCACTATAAAATCACATGCAATTCAAATGAATTATGTACATAAAGGCGAAGAATATATATTAAATTTAATTGACACACCTGGACACGTAGATTTTTCTTACGAAGTTTCACGTTCAATTGCTGCTTGCGAAGGTGCATTACTTATTGTTGATGCAGCACAAAGTATTCAGGCACAGACTATTTCAAATTTATATTTGGCATTAGAAAATGATTTAGAAATCATACCAGTTTTAAATAAAGTAGATTTACCAAGTGCAAATCCAGAAGAAGTTTCAGATGATATTATCGATCTTTTAGGCTGTGATTTAGAAGAAATAATTCACGCAAGTGGAAAAACAGGTTTTGGTATGGATAAAATAATAGATGCTATTATTAATAAAGTTCCAGCGCCAAGCGGAGATCCAGACGCACCTTTACAAGCCTTAATATTTGATTCTGTTTATAATATTTTTAGAGGAATTGAAACGTATTTTAAAATCACAAATGGTGAAATTAGAAAAGGACAAAAAATTAAATTTATTTCAACGGGTAAAGAGTATTTTGCAGACGAAGTAGGTACATTGCATTTAACACAAACACCTAAAAAAGTAATAAAAACAGGAGATGTTGGCTATTTAATTACAGGTATTAAAGAAGCGAAAGAAGTAAAAGTTGGCGATACCATTACAGGAGCTGAAAACCCAACAAAAGAAGTAATTGCAGGTTTTGAAGATGTAAAACCAATGGTTTTTGCAGGTATATATCCTGTAGATACAGAAGATTTTGAAGAGTTAAGAAGCTCGATGGAAAAACTACAATTAAATGATGCTTCCTTAGTTTGGCAACCAGAAAGTTCTGCCGCATTAGGTTTTGGTTTCCGTTGTGGATTTTTAGGAATGCTACACATGGAAATTATTCAAGAACGTTTAGAACGTGAATTTGGTATGACAGTTATTACAACAGTACCAAATGTTTCGTATCATGCATTTACAAAAAGAGATGTAAATAAAATTATACTAGTTAATAACCCAAGCGACATGCCAGATCCGTCTGGTTTAGATAGAGTAGAAGAACCATACATCAAAGCAAGTATAATAACAAAAGCAGATTTTGTTGGGCAAGTAATGAGTTTGTGTATTGAAAAACGAGGTATGATTACCAATCAAACTTATTTAACAACAGATAGAGTAGAATTAACATTCGATATGCCATTAGCCGAAATTGTATTTGATTTTTATGACAGATTAAAAACAGTTTCAAAAGGATACGCATCATTTGATTATTCGCCAATAGGAATGAGAGCTTCAAAATTAGTAAAAATGGATATTCTTCTTAACGGAAATAGTGTAGATGCTTTATCGGCACTTATACATTTTGACAATTCACAGAATATAGGACGGAAAATGTGTAAGAAATTAAGAGAGTTTATACCTCGTCAACAATTTGATATTCCTATTCAGGCTGCAATTGGCGCAAAGGTAATAGCACGTGAAACAATAAAGGCATTAAGAAAAGATGTAACAGCAAAATGTTATGGAGGTGATATATCTCGTAAACGTAAGCTTTTAGAAAAACAAAAAAAAGGTAAAAAGCGTATGCGAATGGTTGGTAATGTAGAAATACCTCAAAAAGCATTTATGGCAGTATTAAAGCTAAATGATTAAAACGTAGAATTCTTCTATTTTCATAAAAAAAAGACATAAAATTAATTTTATGTCTTTTTTTTTATAATAATTGTTTGTTTTTTTATGACCGAATCGAATATTAATGGTAAATAATGGGTTAAGACTCTTTATACTGTTTAAATGTTCCATTTTTATAAAATATGACAATTTTTTCAACATCACTATGCAGTATAGTTGCATTTATTTCTTTTTGATTTTTATCATTATCCATTTCTTTTTTTTGTACAAGAGTTTCTTCAGTATTATTTGTATCGGAAAATAGAGTAGTAGGATATTCCAATTTTTTTTCAACTTTTGGAAAAACACCTTTTCCTTCAACCAACCAATAAAATTCAATTTCTTTAAAAGTACTTAATACTTTTAAGACAAATTCTAAACTTGGTTTATTTCTACCAGATAGCAAGTGTGATATACTTGAACGTTGCACATTTATTTTTTCTGCAAATGATGATGCAGATAATTCGTAGTAATCTATAATTATTTTTAACCTATTTGAAAATTTCATAATGTTACATTTGTAAACTACGTTTATTGTTACAAATGTAACACTTTAGGCTAATAAAAACAAATACATAGATATAATATACATAAAATCCAATTTTATAATTAATCTAATAATAAAGATTATGGTATATAAAGTGCTGATTATTATATATTTTAAATCATTAAATAAATTTATTGATTATATAAACAATCAAAGAGATTTAATCCGTATCGTGAGAGTGAAAACTATTTATAAACTCGTTTACAACTGTAATAAATCATTAAAAAAACATGTTTACAAATGTAAATATATTATTGTTTACATTTGTAACTTAATTAGAAATATGCATTTAGAAAACTACAATACAATTAAAGAAATAAATTTATCAGGTAGATACATTACTTTAAATACGATACTGCCGTTAATTAAAAAATTAAATTTTAAAACATCGCTTATAGGTAAATCATTTCTTAATAAAGATATTTATAAAGTGGAATTAGGAACTGGTAAAATTAAAATATTAATTTGGTCGCAAATGCACGGAAATGAAAGTACAGGTACAAAAGCCTTATTCGACTTATTTAATTTCTTCGAAAGTCCATTAAAAGATAGTCAAACAAGAGATAGAATCCTTAATAATTGTACCATTACTATTGTACCAATGCTAAATCCTGATGGAGCATTGGTTTATTCAAGGCTAAATGCTCAAAATATTGATTTAAATAGAGATGCAGTCGATTTAAAAGCGCCTGAAAGTAGGGTTCTAAAAAAATTACTTGACACTATAAAGCCAGATTATTGCTTTAATTTACACGATCAAAGACCAATTTTTTCGGTTGGTAAAGCCAATTTACCAGCTACCATATCATTTTTAGCGCCATCTGAAGACGTTGAACGAACAGTTACGCAAGGCAGAATTGAAACAATGAAAGTAATTGTAGCAATGAATAAAGTTATTAGTAAGTTAATACCCAATCAAATAGGCAGATATACTGATGAATTTTACCCAAAGGCAACTGGCGATAATTTTCAAAAAGCAGGTTTTAATACCATATTAATTGAAGCTGGTCATTTTAATAATGATTACAATAGAGAGCAAGTAAGAATGTATAATTTTATAGCGTTATTGAGTGGAATTGAATACGTTTCAAATAAAATAGAGGTAGATTATATAGATTATTTTAAAATACCAAATAACGAAAAAAAATATTATGAATTCCTATTTGAAAATGTAGAATTAAAAGGCGAAAAAGTAAAAATAGGTGTGTTTTTAGAAGATTCGTTAAAAAATAATAATGTGGTATTTACTAAAAATTATATAGTATTAACAATAAATGATAAATCTAACTCAAAACATGTTGTTTCTAAAAAATTGATATTCAGTAATAAAGACAAAATAGTCTTTTATTTAAACACAGATTTAAAAAATAATTAACCATTTTATTTGATTTAATGATTTTTTTGTGGATATTTACAATAAATTAACTTAATAACTAAAAAAAAATGCTAAAAACAAAAATGGATGAAATTGACTATAAAATCCTCCAAATTTTAATTAAAAATAGTAGAACACCATTTACAGACATTGCAAAAAAACTAATAATTTCAGCTGGTACTGTTCACATAAGAGTGAAAAAGCTCGAAGAAATGGGTGTTATTAAAGGTGCTACTCTAATAATTGACTATGAAAAATTAGGTTATACATTTATTGCATACGTAGGTATGTACGTTGATAATTCTACAAGTTTTCGGTTTGTAATTGAAGAAATTAAAAAAATTCCAGAAGTTACTGTTACACATTTAACGACAGGTAAATTTGCTTTGTTTTGCAAAATAAGAGCAAAGAGTACACGACAAGCTAAAGATATTATATTTAGATTGGATGAAATTAATGGTGTTATTCGTACAGAAACTTCAATTTCTTTAGAAGAGGTTGTAAATGATAAAGAACGTTTAATGAATTCTATTATTGATGAATTAAAAAACTAAAATAGACATCATTAAGTGGTTGATTAAGTCGAAATTTGAAAAAAAATCGACTTTTTTTTGTTTTAAAATTTTGCTTTTGTTAATATTGATTAATTTTCAAGGCTTTATTATACTTCATTATCTTTTTAAACTAAAAATAATCATTCAAAGTTATGTTTTACCTAAGAAAAAGACTGGTAATTTTGATTACAAGTTTAAGTTGAATTCTAATTATTAAGTAATTTAGGTAATTAAAATATAAACAAAATCAATTTTTATTTGCTAAATAAGTGTTATTTTTGTTTTGATTACAAATCAAAACAAAGACAGGATAAAAAAATGGAATTCTCAAGAAACAATTTAACGGATAACGAATTACTAAGTTTATATAAAGCCATAATTAAGCCAAGACTTATTGAAGAGAAAATGCTTATCTTACTTCGTCAAGGTAAGATTTCTAAATGGTTTTCTGGTATTGGGCAAGAAGCAATCTCTGTTGGTGTAACAAGCGCTTTAGAGCAAGAAGAATATATATTACCAATGCATCGTAATTTGGGTGTATTTACAACAAAAAATATACCTTTAGATAGATTGTTTTCTCAATGGCAAGGTAAAAAGAATGGCTTTACCAATGGTAGAGATCGTTCTTTTCATTTTGGTACAAATGAGTATAGTATTGTTGGTATGATTTCGCATTTAGGACCACAATTAGGTGTTGCAAACGGAATTGCACTCGCAAATTTGCTTTCAAAAAATAAACAAGTTACAGCTGTTTTTTCTGGAGAAGGCGGAACGAGTGAAGGTGATTTTCATGAAGCAATGAATGTTGCTTCTGTGTGGGATTTACCAGTCGTATTTTGTATTGAGCATAATGGTTACGGACTTTCAACACCAAGTTCACAACAAATGAAAAATCAAAATATAGCCGATAAAGGCATTGGATATGGTATGGAAGCATATACCATTGATGGTAATAATATTTTAGAGGTTTATACTAAAGTAAAAAAAATAGCAGCAAGTATAAGAAAAAATAACAGACCAGTTTTAATTGAATTTAAAACCTTTAGAATGCGTGGGCACGAAGAAGCAAGTGGTACAAAATATGTGCCTCAAGATTTAAAAGATGCTTGGGCTTTAAAAGATCCTGTTGAAAATTTCACTCAATTTCTTAAAAAAGAAAATGTGTTAAACGAAGAACAAGAAGTAGCAATTAAAAAAGAAATTCTGACTGAAATTAATGATAATTTAAAGCTTACTTTTGCTGAAAACACTATTGTTTCTTCTGAAATTAATGAGTTAAATGAATTGTATAAAGAATTTGACTATAAGGAGTTTACGCCTGTAAGTAAAAAAAATAAAATAAGATTTGTAGATGCAATTTCTAACGGACTTAAACAAAGTATGGAAAAGCATGACAACCTTGTTATTATGGGGCAAGATATTGCTGAATATGGTGGCGTTTTTAAAATTACCGATGGCTTTTTAGAACAATTTGGTAAAGATAGAATTAGAAATACACCTATTTGCGAATCTACAATTATTGAAGCGGCTTACGGTTTGTCTATAAAAGGTTATAAAACGGTTGTAGAGTTGCAATTTTCAGATTTTGTAACCTCTGGTTTTAATCCAGTTATTAACTTATTGGCAAAATCGTTTTATCGCTGGAAACAACATGCCGATGTCGTTTTAAGAATGCCTTGTGGTGCTGGAGTTGGCGCTGGTCCATTTCACTCGCAAACAAACGAAGCTTGGTTTACTAAAACGCCTGGCTTAAAAGTGGTTTACCCAGCGTTTCCTAATGATGCTAAAGGTTTGTTAGCTACTGCAATTAATGACCCAAACCCAGTATTGTTTTTTGAGCATAAAGCGCTTTATCGTTCGCTGTATCAAGAAGTACCAGAAAATTATTATACCATTCCTTTTGGAAAAGCATCTTTAATTAAAGAAGGTAATGATATTACTATTATAAGTTATGGTCAAGGAGTTCATTGGGCTTTAAATACTTTAAAAGAAGAAAAATTCAATACACTTTCAGCTGATTTGATTGATTTAAGAACACTTCAACCTTTAGATACTGAAACAATTTATAACTCTGTTAAAAAAACAGGTAAGGTAATTATTTTGCAAGAAGATACTTTGTTTGGTGGTATTGCTTCTGATTTATCTGCTTTAATAACCGAAAACTGTTTTAAAGAATTAGATGCTCCTGTAAAAAGAGTTGGTTCGTTAGAAATACCTGTTCCGTTTGCGGCTGATTTAGAAAAATTATTTTTACCAATTGATCGATTTAAAGAAGCACTAAAAGAGTTAATTGCGTATTAAATATGTATAATATATAAAACAAAAAATAGCGATTAAAATTAATATTTTAATCGCTATTTTTATTTATGAATTTTATTGTTTATTGCTTCATTAATTTTTGTAAATAAACTCGTTTGTCTAATTCTATTTTTAAAATATAAACACCTTTGTTAAGTTGATTTAATTCAATTTTTGAATGTAAATCTGTCAATGTTTCTTTTATTACAATTTGTCCGTTTATAGTAAATACAGTAATCGTTGCATTTGTAATAGCTTGCTTAAAATCAATATTTAAAATTGAAGTCACAGGATTTGGATAAATAGCAAACATCTCAAAATTATTGTTTTCTGTATTTAGCGCTACACTATTTTCTAAGTAGTCTGGTATGCCGTTAAAGTTAGTGTCATCATCAGTTGGGTCGCCATTATTATTGTAATCTTCATTAATTGTTAAAACACCATCGCCATCATCATCATCATCTAAATAATTTTCAATCAAATCATTATCGGTATCAATAAATACATTAGGGTTTCTGTTTTGTGTAGCTGTTCTCTCCACAGAAGTGTCAACATTATCGCCATCATCATCACTATCTAAATAATTTGGTATGGTATCAAAATCGGTGTCATCATCGGTTAAATCGCCATTATGGTTAAGGTCTTCTTCGTAATTTGGCACACCATCATTATCATTGTCATTACAATCTAAAGCGTTTGTTATTAATGGTACAACGTCAGCACAATCATTTACTATATCAACAATACGAATCCAAACATATAATTCGGCTAAATTAGATGTGTACATTTGCGTATTACTAATTGCATTAATTCCTGCTTCTGCATAATCAATACCTTCATGATAAGAAATGGCATAATCAACTAATGAAATGCCTAATTGATTTTCAACACTTGTTAAATCAAATGTTGCAAGGCCGGTATTATTATCAATACATTCGCTTAAATTATTAGGTGTATTAACTATAAATTCATCAGCAATAACTACATTTATAGTAACTGTACTTGAACAATTGGTAGTTTCATGAGTAACTGTTAAATAATAAGTTCCTGTTGTATTAACAAGATATGCGTTTTGTGTACTTAGTAAATTATTGTTTTCATCTCTCCATTCTAAATCATAAAGAGCAGGATTAAAACCAGGGTTTAAAACGATTGAAGATTCATTAAAACATAAAAAATAATCTCCGCCAATAGTAATCAAAGGGTTTGATGTTTTTAGTTGAAAATTAACTATATTACTTAAACAACCATCGGTATTTTCCGCTTTAGCGTAAATAGTTTGATTAATAGCCGTATTATTATACGCTTGAGCATTTACAATTGGATTGACATTATTAAAAGCATCGTAATAATTTTCATAATAAATTACGATACTACTTGATCCATTTAAAATTTCAGCAGATTTTGTGGTTAAATCAAATAATTCGAAACCATCATTATTAGCATCGCAAATGGCTAAATCTGTTGGGTTTGTAATTTGTTCTTGATTAATTATTACCTCTAATGTAGTTGTTGCAAAACAGCCTGTTACTGTGTTTTCAAGTCTAACGTATAAAGTAGTGTTTTCATTTTGGTAGTATGAGCTAATAGCACTTAAATTATTATCGGCTGAATATTGACTTGGGTGATAAGTTACTTGATATATATTAGAATCTAATCCATTTAAAATTTCATTATTTTTTACTGACAAATCAAAGAAAACATAACCGTCAAATTCTACATGACAACTTTCTAAATTACTCGGTGTATTTATAATTGGTTTATCAAACACTTCTAAAGCAACTGTTGCAATATATGTACAACCCAAATTATTAGTTATTTTGGCAAAAATTGTTTGAGGATTTGATGTATTTGTGTAGTTTACTGGCAATTGATTTACTTCATTTTCTGCATCAGCATTAGAAACATAAAAATCAATTGTATTTATTGCTGTTGCATTTACAGTATTTAAGTCAAACATTTCAAAGCCATTTCCGTCTGTTTCACAAGCCGTTAAAGTATCTAAACTTGTAGGATTTGTATAAATACTAATAATAAAATCGCTTAAAGCAACACAATTTGTTAGTGTGTTTTCAACTCTTATATAAAAAAATTGTGAGTTGTTAATAGTATAAGGTGTGGCAATGCTATTTATATTGTTTTGAGAATCTTGAAATGTCAAATAAAAATTAACCGTATTATTTAGTGTATCATCAGTTATGTATTGCGCATACTGACTTAAATCTAAATCTGTAATACCATCATTAACACCATCGTTGTCACATTCAATATAAGAAATGGAATTTGCCACAGGTAAAGGATTAAAATTGGCATTAACTTCATCTTCGTACATAACTCCATTTACAATAACTTCAACTTTATACAGACCAATTTCTGTTACATTATAAGTTGCTTGATTTTCTCCGTTTATTTGTACGCCATTAAAGAACCATTGATAAGCAGTTGCGTTATTTGTAGTAGCGTCTAAAGTAATTGTATCGCCTTCACAAGCATTTATATCATCACCAAGATTTACTTGCGAAAATATACTTATAGAAATAAGTAATAAAATATAGAATAATTTAAATTTCATAATTTTGTTTTTAGTTTTTTCAATGACAAAAATACTAAATTAATCATAATATGAATTGTTAAAAATAAGTTTTGACAACTTATAAATAGTAAACGCATTGAAATAATTAGAGTTTGCAAAACATTCATTTTAGTAAAGTAATAAATTAGCATTATATTTGTTTAATTAATTAACTTATGGAAAACATTAATAGGGAAGACGTACAAATTATAACACGAAATAGCAATTGGCAAGAAATTGATATTTTTAACCTCTTACATCTTAATATTTATAATACTAAAAAAGACTGGCAAAATTTTTTAACCTTATTTTTTATGAGCTTAGGTGTTAGTTTTACCGTTGCTGGTATACTATTTTTCTTTGCATATAATTGGGATGATTTACATAAATTTGTAAAAATAGGCTTAATTCAAGGTTTACTAGTTGCACTTACGTTGATTTTGGTTTATTTAAAAATTAAACCCGTATTAAAAAATGTAATTCTTACAGGAGTTACTATGTTAGTTGGTGTTTTATTTGCTGTTTTTGGTCAAATTTATCAAACAGGCGCTAATGCTTATGACTTTTTTTTAGGTTGGACAATGGCGGTTTTTATTTGGGTATTAATTGCTGATTTTGCACCATTATGGTTAATTTTTATCGCACTTATTAATATAACTTTTGGTTTTTATATTGAACAGGTAATTATTGATTTACCCGATTATTTTGCGCAAACTGTTTTTGTGTTAATTAATGCCTTTTTTTTAATTGTATCGTTGTTGTTAAAAGAAAAAAAATACATTATTCCAAATTGGTTTAGTAACTTATTAGCATTTGTCGTTGTCGCATTTGCAACCTTTAGTACCATATTTGTTATATTTGATAATGGACAAGAGTTCTTTTTTATAACTGTGTTTACGGTCTTAATTTTATACCTATTGGGTTTGTATTATGGCTTTGTAAAGCAACGTAGTTTTTATTTATCAATTATACCATTAAGCGCAATCATAATTTTTTCGTCACTTTTAATTAAGCAAATAAAATGGAATGAATACGGAATGTTTTTATTTATAGGTTTGTTTATCGTTGTTAGTGTAACATTGGTGATTAAAATGGTGTTAAACCTTCAAAAAAAATGGAGAAATGAGCAATAGAGTAGATCATATTTTAGAAACAATTCAAAACGCTACATCATCAAAAATTGAATTTGATAAAAAAGCTATTTTAACAGAATATCACAAATTAGAAGACAATCAATCGAGTATTGCTATTAAAGTTTTATCGGTTGTCGGTGGTTTTTTAGCAACCATAGCCTTTTTAGGTTTTTTATTTTTATCGGTACTCCAAAATTCAGAAATAGCTTGGCTTATTACCGGTTTATTTTTTATTGGTTTTTCTATTGTGTTAAATAGAAAATACGAAAAATTAATAATCGATACTTTTAGTATTTCCGCTTATGCAATCGGTATATTTTTATTGGTTTTTGGTTTGAAAGAATTAGATGTTAATGAAAATTTAATTGCTGTTTTTACAATATTTATTGCGTTGATTTCATTGTATTTAACTCAAAACTATATATTGGCATTTGTTTCAATTTTAGTGGTAAATATAAGCTTGGTATCATTACTTGTTTTTATTCATAGCAGTTATAATTTAATACATTTATACAATGCAATTGTTTTAATTGCTTTGGTTTATGTGTTTTTATTTGAAGCCAAAATAATCCACATTAGTGCTAAACTTTCAAAATTATATAACCCTTTGCGAATAAGTTTGGTGATTTCATTTTTATTTGGATTGGGTTTTTTGAGAACCCGAAATTTTCATGGAATGCAGCTTGATTATATTTGGCATTATGCTATTGTTCTGTTTATAGCAATAATATATTTAATCTCAAAAATATTAAAATTAATGCATGTTACAAATAAAAATCATCAAATAGGTAGTTATGTTTTAAGTGCAATTATTTTAGCTTTAACGGCATTTTCACCATCCATTTTAGGTGCTATATTATTAATTTTATTAAGTTTTTACGTCAATTATAAATTTAGTTTTGCTTTAGGTGTTATTGCTTTAATATATGCTGTTTCTCAATATTACTATGATTTAAATTATACTTTATTAACCAAATCGATATTGCTTTTTACTTCTGGAATATTATTTCTTGCATTGTATCTATTTACCAGTAAATTAGCTAAGAATGACTGAAAGAGAAATTTTTGAATTCTTAAAGCAAAAAGTGATTAAGATTCAGCAAAAAAAAGACAAACCAGTTCTTATTGCTATTAATGGAATAGAAGGTACTGGCAAAACAATGTTTGCAAATAATTTTGCTCGTTTTTTAAAAAAAGATATGGAAGCAATACAAGTTTCTATCGATGGATTTCACTTCAATAAAGAAAAAAGATACAAGCAAGGAAGAGATTCAGCATTAGGATATTACGAAGATTCGTATGATGAGTTATCATTTGTTGAAAAAGTCTTAAAAGCATCACAATCTAAATGTTCAAACTATACTATTGCAACACATAATTTAGTAACTGATGAATACTTAGATTTAACACCAACTTTTATTTTAAATAGTACTATTATTATTACTGATGGCGCTTATTTATTTAAACCGAATTATTGCAATTATTGGGATTTGAAAATTTATTTAAAAACAAATTTCCAAACAGCTATGCAAAGAGGTATTGAAAGAGATAAGCAAAGTTTAGGAGGTTTTGAAGCTACAAAACAGAAATTTATATTTCGTTACCACAAAGCATCAAAAATTTACATTGAAAAAAACAAGCCAGAACAGCTTGCAAATATTATAATTGACAATACTGATTTTAATAATCTAAAAATAATAAAGAATGAAAAAGTATAAAAACACAATCATTTTAGTCAACTTAGTTGTTTTATTATTGTTGTTTAACAAATCCATTTTGCATAAAGAGTCAACTTTAACCAACGGTAAATTAGTATTGCTAAAATTAGCACCAGTCGATCCAAGATCATTAATGCAAGGCGACTATATGCGTTTGCGATATGCAATTGCAAGAAATGTTGATAAAGATATTGCTAAACGAGGTTATTGTATTGTTAAATTAGATGATAATGGCGTAGCAAAAAAAGTGCGTTTTCAAAACAATGTAAACCCTAAAGCCGATAGCGAATATGCTATTAGATATAATAAAATGAAATATAGAAATGTTCATATTGGTGCAGAATCTTTTTTCTTTCAAGAAGGAAAAGGAGCGAAATACGAAAAAGCAAAATATGGCGGCTTAATGATTGACAATAACGGTAAAAGTATTCTAGTTGGCTTGTATGATAAAGAGCTAAAAAAGATAGAGTAATAAATGTTCGTAAATTTTGATAATTTTATTTTAGTACACGACAAAAATACAATTAAGGTTTTGGTAAAAGAAGCATTATCTTTTTACAAAAAAGGAATAATTAAAACATAATACTTTAAAAAAATAGTATTTTTGCTTTTTTAAAATAAAGAATGAATAAACAGAGTAAACAAATGTCTTTTTTAGCACATCTTGAAGAATTAAGGTGGTTACTTATTCGTTCTGTAGGCGCTGTTTTAGCTTTTGCTGTAATTGCTTTTATGATGAAAGATTTTATTTTTAATAAAATAATATTTGTATTTCAAGATCCTAATTTTATTACTTATAGAGCGTTATGTAAATTAACTCAGTTTTTTGGCTCGGATGGTTTATGTATTGAAAAAACGACCTTTAGTATACAAAGTTTAAAAATGGCAGAGCAATTTTCTGCACATATTTGGATGTCGATTACTTTTGGTTTTATTGTAGCATTTCCATATATAGTTTTTGAAATTTGGAAATTTATAAAACCAGCAATGTATAAAGAAGAACAAAAGCACGCTAAAAGTTTTATCTTTTTTTCGTCAGGTTTATTTTTTGTAGGAATCCTTTTTGGCTATTACGTATTAGCACCATTAACAATTAATTTTTTTGGTAATTATTCGGTTAGTGATGTTATTCAAAGAAATTTCAAGTTGGGTTCGTATATTTCTATTGTAAAAACAGCTGTTTTGTCTTCTGGTTTTTTATTTGAATTGCCTATTGTTATTTATTTCTTAACCAAATTAGGTATTGTAACACCACAATTTTTAAAAGACAATAGAAAGTATTCTTTAGTTATTATTTTGATTTTAGCAGCAGTATTAACTCCAGCAGATATATTAAGCCAAATAGTTGTAGCAATACCCATGTTGTTTTTATATGAGTTTGGAATAATAATATCTAAAAGAATCGTTAAAAAACAAAAAGCAGCGTTAAAGACACTTTAATTTGAGTATTTTTGATAACTCAAAATTTAACATTAAAAATTGTTAAAAAAAATGAAACTTAGAGCAGAAAATATAGTTAAAATTTATGGAAGCAGAAAGGTTGTAAAAGGCATTTCGGTAGAAGTGAAGCAAGGTGAAATTATTGGCTTGTTAGGTCCGAATGGAGCAGGAAAAACAACATCGTTTTATATGATTGTTGGTATGGTTAAGCCAAATTCTGGTAAAATATTTTTAGACAATGATGAAATAACTACCGATTCTATGTACAAAAGAGCGCAAAAAGGAGTTGGCTATTTGGCGCAAGAAGCATCGGTTTTTAGAAAACTATCGGTTGAAGAAAACATCATGTCTATTTTACAATTTACCAATCTATCAAAAAAAGAACAAAAAATAAAATTAGAATCCCTTATTGATGAGTTTAGCTTAGGTCATGTTCGTAAAAATAGAGGTGATTTGTTGTCTGGTGGAGAACGAAGACGTACCGAAATTGCTCGTTGTTTGGCATCAGATCCAAAATTTATTTTATTAGATGAGCCTTTTGCAGGTGTTGATCCTATTGCGGTTCACGACATACAAAGTATTGTAGCACAATTAAAAAATAGAAATATAGGTATTTTAATTACCGATCATGATGTGCAAGCAACTTTGGCAATTACCGATAGAACTTATTTAATGTTTGAAGGCGGAATTTTAAAAGAAGGTACACCAAAAGAATTGGCCGCAGATGAAATGGTTAAAAAGGTATATTTAGGAAATGATTTTGAATTGAAAGAGAAAAAGTTTTAATGATGACTTCTAAAAACGATAGGCAAGTAGCTCGTTGGTTAATTTCTGGAATTATTTTAATTGCGCTAATGCTAATTTTAGGTAGTATTACACGTTTAACCAACTCGGGTTTATCAATGGTTACCTGGAAACCAATTACTGGTACAATTCCTCCAATAACCGATTTTCAATGGCATGAAGAGTTTTCAAAGTACAAAACATCGCCAGAATACACAAAGCTTAATTACCATTTTAATTTAGATCAGTTTAAAGAAATATTTTTTTGGGAATATTCACATCGCTTATTAGGTAGAGTAGTTGGCTTGGTATTTTTTATTCCTTTTGTTTATTTTTTGATTAGAAAAAAAATAAAATCAAAAAAACTATTAGTTCATCTGTTCGTAATATTTTTTATGGGTGCAATGCAAGGTGTAATAGGTTGGTTTATGGTAAAAAGCGGTTTAAAAGATAGACCGCATGTTAGTCATTATTGGTTGGCTTTTCATTTGGTAACTGCTTTATTTTTAATATCATACATATACATAACGGTATTAAGCTTGTTATATCCTAAAAAAGAGATAATTTCAAAAGAATCTACTAAAATATTAGAGCTTTCATATTTATTGCTTTTATTTACGAGTTTGCAAATTATTTATGGTGCTTTTGTTGCTGGCTTAAAAGCAGGAAAACTACATGCAACATTTCCAAAAATGGGTAATGAATGGTTTCCTAAGCAAATTAGTAGTCAATTTGCAGAAAACGGATTACTATCGTTTGTAGACGATGCTTATTTAATTATGTTTACACATCGATGGTTAGCAGTTGTAGTTATATCTTTAGTAGCTTACATTATTTTTAAGCTTAGAAATATTGCAATAACTAAAAATCAAAAAGGCGCAATAAAAATAGTACTAATAGCAATTTCCATTCAGTTTTTATTAGGTGTTTTTACCATTTTATTTAAAGTACCTGTGGTTTTAGGTGTACTTCATCAATTTGGAGCTATGTTGTTTTTATTAAGCGTTTTAACTCTTATCTACTTTTTTAAAAACAACAAAGAAGTTTAATATCTTAGTAGTTTACTTTTAAAATTCATAAATTGTTAAACCACTTCTAAGTTTGGGTATAATGTAAGTAGATTTTGGAGGCATTTGCAAACCTTGATTGGCAACGTTTTTCATTTGTTCAACAGAAACAGGAAATAGACCAAAAGCAACTTTATAATGACCATTTTGAATTTGATCTTTTAAATAAGTATGTCCTTTAATATTATCGGCATAAGTAACATTTTTATCTTTTCTTAAATTTTTAATTCCAAGAATTTTTTTAAGAATATATTTAGACAAAATATGTGCATCTAACTCGTGAACCGCAGTTTTAAAAGTACCTTTTTTGTTTTGAAATTCAGCTAAATACAGATTTTCACCTAAATAAATACTAAAACTATGTGTTTTTGTTGGTTTATGAATAGACTTATCAAGTTTTGTTATTTTAAAATGCTTGTTCAATTTTGCTAAAAATTCGTTTTCAGTTAATCCATTTAAATGAGATACCAATCTATTAAACTCTTTAATAACTAATTTTTTTTCCGAAATAAGTAAACTCAAACAGAAATTATAATCTTCATTGCCAGTGTGATTTGGGTTTGATTCGGCTAAATCTTTTGCCAATAAATAGGAGGAAGCAGATCGATGATGACCATCTGCAATATAAAGTGAATCCATTTTATTAAAAGCCATATTAATAGCGTTTATATCCTCTTTTTTGTCAACAATCCACATTAAATGTGTTTTATGGTTTTGCGTAGTAAACTCGTATTCGGCCTGTTTGGCTTTGTATTTCTTTATAATAGTATTAATTGTATTATCATCTGGATAAGTTAACAATACAGGTTCAGCATTAAAACCAGTGGATTTTAAATAATTTTTAAATAAAACTTCTCTTTTTTTTAAGGTTTTTTCATGTTTTTTAATCACATTATTTTCATAATCATCAGTACTTGTAGCTGCTATTATACCTGTGAAATTATTGTATTCTGTTATTTTTTGATAAACGTAATAAACAGGTTTATCTTCTTTAATATAAGTGTGTTTATTCTTAAATTCACTATATTTATTTTTAATGGCTTCAAATCTTTCGCTAATTGGCAAATTACTATTTGTGTAATTTTGACTAATTATGTGTAAAAACGAAAAAGGGTTAAACTTTATTTGAGCTTCTAACTCTTCTTTTGAATATGCATCATAAGATTTAGACGATACTAAAGCGACTTTATCACGTGTTGCTCTTACTGCTTTAAATGGTTTAACTATTGCCAAAGTTGCTTGTTTTATTAAAAAAAAAACAGTTTTTAAACAGTATTATTACTATTTAAAAACTGGTTTTTACCGCTGTTATTATTTCAAAATGCTAATTATTTGAGTAGCTAATTCAGTACCAATTCTATCTTGTGCTTCGTTAGTAGCTGCGCCAATATGTGGACTTAAAGAAACATGTTGATTCATTAATACTTGCATTGCTGGAGTTGGTTCGTTTTCAAAAGTATCAATTGCAGCGTAGGCAATTTTTCCGCTTTCTAAAGCTTGAATCAATTCTACTTCATTTACAACACCGCCACGAGCAGCATTTACTAAACCAACACCATCTTTCATTGCTTTAATTTCCTTTTCGTCAATTACGTACTCTTTTTGTGCAGGAACGTGCAATGTAATAAAATCGGCATTTTTTAAAACCTCTTCTTTTGAAACTGTTTTAATGTTAAAGTTTACTTTTTGTCCATCAAAAAAATCTAATTCGATATCTGTTTCTTCTAAAAAAGGATCAAAAGCAATCACTTTCATACCAACACCAAGTGCTACTTTTGCAGTTGCTTGACCAATTCTACCAAAACCAAAAACACCTAAAGTTTTCCCTTTTAACTCTTTACCTTTAGCGTACGCTTTTTTAAGACCTTTGAATTTAGAATCGCCTTCTAAAGGCATTTGTCTATTTGCGTCGTATAAAAAACGTACCATTCCAAATAAATGAGCAAAAACCAACTCTGCAACTGAATGCGATGATGCTGCAGGTGTATTTATTACGTGTAAACCTTGTTCACGAGCGTATGTTACATCAATATTATCCATTCCAACGCCACCACGACCAATAATTTTAATACTCGGACAAGCATCAATTAATTCTGCTCTTACTTGGGTTGCACTTCTTACTAAAATTACATCAATATTATTTTTGTTGATATAATTTTCTAATTGTGCTTGTGCAACATTTGTTGTGATAACTTCAAAACCAGCTTGTTCTAATTGATCAATTCCTGTTTGTGCTATTCCGTCGTTTGCTAATACTTTCATTTTTTTAATCTTTATTCGTTTGTTTATAAACCTTAACTAAGTCCGTTTTTTGTTATTATAACGATTTCATTATATTAACTAATACTTCAACGCTTTCTAAAGGTAATGCATTATACATACTTGCACGATAACCACCTACAGAACGATGACCGTTAAGACCATTTATGCCATTTTCTTTTAAAAGTGCTTCAAATTTTTCTTTTTTACTTTCATCAGTTAGTAAAAAAGTAGCGTTCATATATGATCTATCTTCTTTATTCGCAGTACCTTTAAATAATGGGTTTGTGTCTATTTCATTATATAACAATTCCGCTTTAGCGTTATTTCTTTTTTCAAGTGCTTTTACTCCGCCAAGATCTTTCATCCACTGCAAAGTAAGCATCGAGACATAAACAGGAAATACTGCTGGTGTATTAAACATACTATCTTTACTTATATGTATTTGATAATCTAACATACTGGGTATATTTCTACCTGTTTTACCTAAAATTTCATCTTTAACAACCACTAAAGTAGTTCCTGCAGGACCCATATTTTTTTGAGCGCCAGCATATATAATATCAAATTGTGAAAAATCCATTTCTCTTGAAAAAATATCAGAACTCATATCGCAAACTAAAGGAATTTCCGTTTTTGGAAATGTTTTCATTTGTGTACCTCGAATTGTGTTGTTACTTGTACAATGAAAATAATCAGCATTTTTATCGATTGTATATCCTTTTGGAATGTATGAATAATCTTTGTCTTTAGATGATGCAATAACATTAACATTACCAAGGTTTTTAACCTCTTTAATTGCTTTGCTACTCCAAGTACCTGTGTCTAAATAATCTGCTTTTCCGTCTTTTTTTAATAGGTTATACGGTATCATTAAAAACTCTAAAGATGCGCCACCTTGTAAAAACAAAACTGAATAGCCTTTGTTTTCTAAATTTAATAACTCTAACACTAAAGAACGTGCTTTTTCCATTACAGCTACAAATGGTTTGCTTCTATGTGAAATTTCGATTAACGAAAGATTGTCATTATTAAAATTTAAAACAGCATCTGAGGCTTGTTTTAAAACAGATTGTGGCAAAATACATGGTCCGGCACTAAAATTATGTTTTTTCATAATAGGTTATTGTTTAAGTTACAAATTTGATAAAATATTTAGGAACTATAAAAATATACGGCTTACTTTTTAACAAAGTTATTAACGGTTTTATTTTAGGAAGCAAGAGGCAAGAGATGATAATAATACTGTTTAATAAATTTTGATAATGAATAATTATATAAATCTAAATAGTATTTTTGTAAAATGATAAACATATTACTTAATATATTTGGTATTACACTGATTGTTAAATGGTTTAAAAATGAAGTGAAAGACTATAAAGTACTTAATTCTAAAACAAACTACTTCAAATTTAAGCGATTTAAGTATTTAATTTTATCTGCTTTTTTAATTGGTATACCTTTATTGGTTGTTAATTTTACAAATATTGAAACTGTTAATCATATTTCGGACAAAATATTGCAAAAAAATAAAGTCATTTATGCATTTATTACTTCACTATTTATTACCATTGTATGGTTAATTTATGTTTATAGCTTAGATATTTTTGATAAAGAAAAAAAAAGACACCTTTTATTAATTCTGTTTCTAACAAGCTTGATAACTTCATATGCACAAATTCCATATCAATTTATTCATAGTTTAGGGTTTGTAAATAGTCAGAATATTTTTGATGGTTTTATTTACAGTGTTTTTGGTATAGGTTTTATTGAAGAAACTGTTAAATTTATTCCGTTATTAATTATTTTATGGTTTACTAAAGCTATTGATGAACCTTATGATTATATTTTGTACGCTTCTGTTTCTGCTTTAGGTTTTTCTTTTATTGAAAATGCGATGTATTTAAATCAGCACGGTTTAGAAATAATTAGCGCCAGAGCATTGTATGCAACAGTTGCGCATATGACATTTAGTACTGTAATTGCCTATGGTTTGTTTTTAATTAAATATAAAAAAACAAAAGTGCCATCTATACTGGTATTTCTATTTTTCTATTTTTTGGCTATTTTTTCACATGGTTTTTATGATTTTTGGTTGATTAATAAAGCAGTTGCTAAATTTAGCGGCTTAACAACTTTGTTCTTTTTAATGACAATTCATATCTGGTTTATAATGAAAAATAACGCAATTAATGCATCTAACTATTTTAATGATACCAAAACAATAAATAACGATAAATTAAAAGTATATTTAATTATTAGTTTACTTTCAATTTTTATGTTTTCGTATGTTTATGTTGCTTTTAAATGGAATAGCAAATCGGCTAATCTGTTTTTTATTAAATCGATATATTCTTACGGATTTATTATATGCTATTTAATTGCTACATTGTCAAAATACAACGTAATAAAAGGTGTGTTTTTTTCATTTAAACATAACAAATTTAAAAGTAAAAAATGATGCTTTAGCCACAAAAAAAGACTGTCTTATAAGACAGTCTTTCATAAGAATAAAATGAGGGAATTTATTCTTTTATAAGTTTAAACATTGATTTTTTACCTTTTTTATTCATTATTAAAGAGATAACTAAACACCGATAAAATAAAGTTTAGGGGATTTTTTATTTTAATAAGGGGATTAAAAGTGTTTAGTTACCATTTTTTATTAATTATTACTTGGCAAATATAGCATAGATTGTTTTTTTATTTATGCGTATTTACCCTTGATTAAAAAAACAGGTGTTTATACCTGTTTCTTAAAAACATAACATTTATTACATATATTTAGCGTATTATTGTGATGAAATACATCCTTAAAAGTATACTAATTAACAACATAATATATTATGATTAAACAAATTACAATTAAAAATGCTTCTAATTGGGCAAAAGCATGGCGTACCAAAAATCCAAAAATGAGTAAAGCATTTTTAATACCCGCACAAGATTTAACAGGAATTTTAAAAGAAATGGGTATTTTAATAAAAGAAGAAGGACAATTTGTATTAAATAGTGATAAATTGACTAATGCAGGTATTAGAGCATATTTAGCAATTGATGCTTCTACGACTAAAGGCAATGGCGAAAAACTATTATTAGTAGGTACAAAAGTTGATGATGGCAATCATAATGATATTATTTTAAATGGAAATGATATAAACAATAAAGTGAGTGGTATTTATGATTTTGCAAAACCTTGTCCAACTTACTGTGATGTAAAAAAAAGCCCATTAAATAAATAATACGCTTATGCAAATGGATTATATTATTGATATATTAATGATAGTAAATGTAATACTATATTTAATAGTTATTAAGGATAAAACTATTACTTTTAAGGTTTTTACTGTTTATTTGGTTTTAATGTTAATAATTCATTTATATTCAAGTTATTTGGCTAATTTAGGTCAAAATAATTTGTTTTTATCTCATTACTATTTTTTAATTCAATATTTATTATTGAGTTTTTTTTATTACAAATCTTTTGAAAAAAAAATAATTAAAAAAAGCATTTTACATGTTTCAATAATTGTAATAGGTATTAATAGTTTCTATTATATATATAATCCATCAATATACTTTAAATTTAATTTAGTCGAAATTATAACTTCATCTATACCTTTAATCATTTTTAACATTTTATATTTATTTAATTCTTTAATTAATAATAAAGATTATTTTTATATTAATAGTGGTATTTTTATTTACCTAATAAGTAGCACCTTATTTTTTGTTTCGGGTAATTATTTAACATTATTAAATAGAGAGATTGTAAATGTTATTTGGAAGGCAAATTCAATAATTTATATTATTTATCAGTTACTAATTATATTAGAGTGGTATTTTAATTTTAGAAAAAGTAATAACTATGAAAGGGCTTAGTATGGAGAGTAATGATATCGTCATAATTTTATTAACAACTGTTTTTTTGTTATTGCTTATGACTTTTTCAATGTTGTTTTTTTTTCGATTTGCAAGAAAAAAAATAATAGAGAAAGAATATGAAAAGACAAAATTAAAATTAGGAAATATTGAAAAAATCATTCATGCAACAATTGAAACTCAAGAAGTAGAGCGTAATAGAATAGCTAAAGATTTACACGATGCAATCAGTGCAAAATTAAATGTAGTAAGCCTACATTTAAATATGTTATTAGACGATTCTTTAAATGTGATAGAGCAAAAAGGATCGTTAAATAAAATATTAGGGATTACAAAAAATGTGCTTATGAGCTCTAGGACAATTGCTCATAATTTATTGCCACCAATTTTAAGTAAGTTTGGTTTAAATGCGGCTATTACTGAATTATTAAACGAATTTGAAAGTACAAAAACAATACGTATTGACAAATTTGTCAATTATAACAAAGGTTTATCAAAAATGAATGAATTGCATTTGTTTAGAATTATACAAGAATTAATGAATAATTCAATTAAACATGGAAATGCTAAAAATATAAGTGTTAATTTAACTGATAATGCAAATGAATTATCTTTAATTTTTATTGATGATGGTAGTGGATTTAATGTAGAAGAAGCATTATTAAAAAAAGGATTAGGCTTAAATAATATTAAAAGTAGAGTAACTATTTTAAAAGGAGAATTAATTATTAAAAGCTCATTAAAAATAGGAGCTAAATTTACAATAACAATTAATAAAACATAAAAATGAAGCCAATTATTAAAATTGCTATAGCTGATGATGAAGAATTATTTAGACAAGGCATGATATTCATCCTTAGTAAAGAAATTAATTTTAAAATTGTACTACAGGCTGAAAATGGGCAAGAATTAATAGATAAGTTACACAATACAGAAACTATTCCAGATATTATTTTAATGGATTTAAATATGCCAAAATTAAATGGAGTAGAAACTACAAAGGTAATAAAGAAAAAATATGGAACTATTAAAATTATCGCATTATCTAGTTATTACAGTAAACCGTTTATTATTAATATGATTCATATTGGAGCAGTGGCTTATTTGGCTAAAAATTCGTCTCCTAAAGAAGTAATAAATACCATAAATGATGTTTGTAGTAAAGGTTTTTACTACGATAATAATGTAATGAAAATTATACAAGAAAATCTTATTAACCCAACAAGTACATCCAAAAGAAGTGTTTTTGATTCTAAACATCTTACAAAGAGAGAAATAGAAATATTAAAATTAATATGCAAACAATTAACAACGCAAGAAATAGGAGAGAAGCTCTTTATTAGTCACAGAACAGTAGAAGGTCATCGAAATAATTTATTGCTAAAAACCGATACCAAAAATACCGCAGGTTTGGTTGTTTTTGCATTTCAACAAAAAATAGTCAAATTAGATGATGAATTGAGTTTAAATTAAAATATTATATTTTGACAAACTCAGCTGTATTAATTTTTTTTGTTTTGGCAATATAAAATGGTTGTGTAATTATTGTGGTAGTGATTCCGTTTGGTGTGGTTGCTTTATAAAAAATTTCAGCTTTTTTACCGTTCAAATTTATATTATTAATTTTTACTGAATATCCACCAGTACTTTTAGTTCCTAAGAATAGACAAATAATACTTTCTTTTGAAAAATCTATTTTAGGCAAATAAAAACCAGGTCTGCGTGTCATGTTAATTGTTGCGTAAACTTTTCTTAATTCATCTTCAGAATTAACAATAAAAGAATTAGCCTCTTTAAAATTACTGTGAGTGCCAGAAATGATTTCTGTAAATGTAATATTATTATCTGTATTTTTTGCACTCATTTTTTGTTTTGGTTTACATGCCGTATTTACAATTAATAAAGTAAGTAATGTAATATAGGTGATTGTTTTCATAATTTTATTGCTTAGATTTCAAAGTTAAGCAAAATAGTTCAAAAATTATTCCAAAGGTAAAAAGAATGCTATATTTTAGTAAGAATAAAACTCTATTTAACATAATATTAATTATAGTACAAATATAGTAAATTGCGTATAGCGACTTTAGGAGCTATTTTACATAATATCAGATATAATGTCTTTAGACTTATATCGGCAGGTATTATGTTAAAGCAATTTGCGGTTTTGAATCTAAATCATCATTATAGTTATTGTAGTTATAATTATTACTATACAAAATAGTCAAGTAAAATTCAACATTCCATTATTTAGAAAACTTTTTTAGATTTTACTAAATACGAGCTTCTCAGTCATTGTACCATAATTAGACACATTATGTAAAATTACTCAAGCGTTAATATTTTATTAAGATTTCGTGAGGACTTCGTCGTTGCCTCTTGCAATTACGCACCAGACAACGCTAAGCTAATATTTAAGTTTTATCGTGTTTATTCTTATAAGAAACTGCTCCGTATATTTTTTTCACAACTTTATTGCTGTAATTCCAAAAGAGTATAAAATTTTCCTTGCTGTTGCCTTGCTTTAAATTTCTATACACTTGTTACCTTTTTCTGCTAATTCATATTTTTTTGATTGTTCTATTTAACATAATATTTGGTTATATTGACTTTTAATCTTTTTAACTGGCTATTTTTTCATTATTCTTTTGTATTGAAACAAAAGAAACAAAAATTCAAGACTTCACAAAATTAGCTAAAAATTAAATCTTTATTCTAAATTAAAATAACTCGCGAAAAGCTCAAACAGATTTTAATTTTTAACGAATAAAGCTCTAATTTTCTTAACGCCAATTTTATGAGGTCGTATTACTAACATCATGATTTATTTAAAAGACTCTTCTCTCCTATCATAAAGCTAAATTTCAACATTTTACACAAAAAAACATCTTGCTTAAATTCATGTTCTGTAGTATAATTATGATTTTTAGATGGCATTCGAAAGGTAATCGTAAAATTTGAAATGAAATTATCGTTGAAGTTTCTGCTGTTTGAATTCCGTTAATAAATCTAAAATCAATGCTTTAAACATGAAAACGGAATGAGTTCAGAAAATTCCGATGATTAATGATAAATTTAGATTAGGTTTGTAGGCCTATTCCCGAAACTTCGGGATTTGGTTCGTTTTTTCATCAATGGAAAAAATGAAAAAGAAGATAATAATTTTTAATGTTTATCTACTGACTTAATTCTTCAAAAGCGTTTGTAAAAACCTTAATTTCATAGTTGGATAATGGCTTAAAAGTCATCTCATTATCTGTGAATATGTAATTGTCTGGTTTTGAAAGTGTTTTACTTGGTATTATGTATAAACCTCTTGGTTCGTTTTCTAATATTAGCACTAAAACTATCCATAAATTATCTTTTAATTCTCATAGTTCTTGTTTTTGGTTTTTCATGGTGGGTTTGTAAATATGTGCTTCGCTCCTATTCTTTTGATAGAAATATAGATTCTTTAAAAGTATATTTTAAATATGAATAAAATATATTTTCCATCCTTTAATTTCAAATGTACACTTGTTCATAATTCACTAGATAAAATTATCCTTAAAATTTATAATCTTTGTATTTTTGAAAGCAAGATTCAAGTTACAAATGCAACTTTTGGTTAAACAATAATTTATTCATTACAAATATAGGGTTTTCATAATTAAATCGTTTTCTTGGTCTTGAATTGAGTTTGTGTTCAACTTCTTTTATGTAGTCATCAGACAATAAACTAAAGTCCGATTTTTTCGGTATATATTGCCTTATTAATCGGTTTAAGTTTTCATTAGATCCTCTTTCCCAAGAGTGATATGGATGTGCAAAATAATAATCAATATTGTTGATTTTTGCCACATTTTTGTGACCAGCAAATTCTTTTCCATTATCTGATGTAATTGTATGAATGTAAGGCAGCCAGTCCACTAACATTGAATTTATAGCAGCTGTAACTTCAGTAGATTTTTTTAGAATTAACCTTTTGCATTTTTAGCTTTCCACTTGCTCTATCATTAAGAGTAACAATTGCTTGTTTATCGTGTTCTTTTTTCTACAATATTTGGGCGTTTCTATAGCTTCCTTCTGCTATTTCAATTTGTTTATATCCGTTTTCTAACATAGTAGAAAATATCTTTGGTGTTCGGTTATAAATGGCTCATATCACAACTTTTGGACGAGGAAAAATAAGAACTTTTATCCATTCGAAAGGAAGAGAGTTTATTCCCTTTCTTTTGAAAAAATAATATTAATTTCTAATCCTCGAAAAGTTGCATTTATTACTTGAATTTAAGTTATATTATTTCCTACTGTTACTATTTTTCTTATTCAATAAAACTCTATATATCTCCAAAATATAAAAAGAACGAAATACTATTTTATTAAAATCTTCATTTTCAATTAATATAAACATAT